>Ga0307488_10000024_pt1 | contig 116050 bp, 119 predicted proteins | sample SB02metaG_FD_202248 | JGI IMG/M metagenome (GOLD analysis project Ga0307488, IMG submission 202248) | Sea-ice brine microbial communities from Beaufort Sea near Barrow, Alaska, United States - SB 0.2 | ecosystem: Environmental > Aquatic > Marine > Coastal | place: USA: Alaska | collected...
AACATTTCTTAATTATAATCTAAGGTATTTTTTATTTTTATATGTCTATAGTATTTTTATATTATACATATTTTTTTTAATGTCTTTAGATTTAATTTTTTCTTTTCAGTTACAAAGTTTATTAAAATTATATAATTTATATTAAAAACCTTCTCTAAATTATTATTATCTATTTACTAAATTTAAAAAAAATATGTATAATTTTATATTTTGTAAAATATTATTAAAACATTTCTTAATTATAATCTAAGGTATTTTTTATTTTTATATGTCTTCAGTATTTTTATATGTCTTCAGTATTTTTATATTATACATATTTTTTTTAATGTCTTTAGATTTAATTTTTTCTTTTCAGTTACAAAGTTTATTAAAATTATATAATTTATATTAAAAACCTTCTCTAAATTATTATTATCTATTTACTAAATTTAAAAAAAATATGTATAATTTTATATTTTGTAAAATATTATTAAAACATTTCTTAATTATAATCTAAGGTATTTTTTATTTTTATATGTCTATAGTATTTTTATATTATACATATTTTTTTTAATGTCTTTAGATTTAATTTTTTCTTTTCAGTTACAAAGTTTATTAAAAAAAAAAATAATTTATATAAATAGATATGACGAATGTAGAAGAGGATGAATGTTATAGTGGTCCATTAACAGGTAATATAAAATGTGTTTTGATATCAATATTATTCGCAGGAGGTTATTGGTTTGCTCCAGTGAAGAATAAATGGATATTATTAGGAATATTATATTTTACATATATATTAATCGCATGGTATGATTATTATTTATGTGATAGAGTATTAACTCCAACATATTTAAGACATTTTTATGAGTGGGCGAAGCCAGCCGGGTCAATTCAAACAAAATTATATAATAATTTATGTCCATCAGCAGAGAAACAAATATTAATATTAGATGTATTTATAGGAATAATCGCAATATTATTAATACCATTATTTATAAAATGGAAGCCATAGATATTAATAAGTAAATATAATTACTACAACATTATATAGATATAATATAATTTTACTGTGTACTGAATCAGTTACAAATAAATTAGTATAAATGTTGTGTATAATATAGTCACAAGATATACTGATTATATTATATTAAAATTAAATATATTATAATTTAAATTTAAATTTAAATTTAAGTTTAAAACAAAAATTGATTATAATAAATAATACCAAAAATGAATCGTCTCACAAACAAACGCAAGAGATTTAAGTTAAGATGTATGAATGATAAATGTAATACTATAGTACAATTTGCAATGAAAGAACTTGGAAAATGTAAATATTGTAATAATATATATTGTAGTGAACATAGATTACCAGAAGATCATAAATGTATAAATTTAGATAAGTGTAAAGAAGCTTCATTTAATATAAATGCGGGGAAAAATAGTGATATAATTGATGTACAAAAAGTAATTAAAATTTAAAGAATGATACTTAAAATATTATTTTTTAATATAATTAATTTTACATAATTTACATATAGTTTTATTTTTTTTATGAATACAAAATAAATGTAGACTACATATGAAACAATTACATTTTATTTTGTCATGTGGACATTTTTTTCGAATTCTAATTTTTGTTCGAATTCTAATTTTTGATTCTATAAGAGTATCTGTAATATAATCTAATTTTAATATAAGAGGTTTAATTTTCATAATAAATAATATATTACAAAAAAATAGTAAATCAATTTTATTATGAATTAATATATAAATTTAGCTGTACCGTTCAACAAATTGTTCAGTAGTAATACATTCGATAATCTTCCCAACTAAATTTCGACTGTTATATTCTTGTTCAGTAATCTTTCCGAGAACATATAATATATAAATCTCTATATGATTTGGAGTAATCATTGCTTGACGAATCAAATATACAGTTTCTGGATTTTGTTCAATCATATATTCTGGACATAATTCATTAATGTTTTGTTCAGATTGTGTACTAAATAAATCTTCTATACTCTTTACTTTTGGTATCCAACGCAGTGGTGTACCATCATTGCTATCAAATGAGATTTTGAAAATAGTGGAATCTTGTTGCCAAGCTTGATAAGCTTGTGTAAAAGTAGTGAAAAATTGTATCGAACCGTATGAATTGCATGTTTGGAACTCCATTGTATATATTTAAAAATAATAATAATCAATTTTATAATTATATGTATAATTTAAAAGATATTTATGAAATCGATAATAATTATTATTACATTATATTTTTTATAACATATAATTATGGAATAATCATTAAATGAAATGTTCTGAAAAAAAAAATACTTTATATAAATGTTAAAGTATATATATAAAATGATATTTTTATTAATTTAAAATTTGTATATTTTATCGAAAATTGTCTTGATGAAATTTATATGTTAAATGAGTTTAGTTAGTAAATCTACAATATTATATTATTTTGTAATAATTCTAGGATTGATTGCCATTGCTTGAAGTTCTTGGAATAGTAGCTTACAAGGGTATGGAATATGAATTTCAGAGAAATCTACTTTATTATTGCAATATACGCAGTTGTAAATATTTTCTTTAGTATTAACATTTGCGAAATTACCACAATTATTACAAGTGTAAGTTTTGAAATGGTCTGATACATCAAGCATACGTTCTTTAAGCATATATGAAGTACCATGAGAAATCATACAATTATGTGCTACAACTCCGTTAGAAATATAAGAGTGATTATTTTCAACTTCAATATCATATACATCTTGTAAACCGATATTATTGTTCCCAATAACTTTTAAATTCATTGTTGGTAGACATTGTTCTTTGCGAGAGACTCCATAACAAATAGAATTATCATTTTTGAACCATTCATATGCATTAATAGTTTTAAAATAAATTCCTGGTGTAGGGAATTGTAAATTTTTCTTACTATCATAACAAGTTATTTTATCAGTATTATAAATAGTTTTTTTACTTTTATTTAATGATTTGATCGCATCTTTAATAATCGAGCCCATTGGTTTAACAAACTCATGAATAATTATTTCAGATTGATTTAATTCTTCATATGCTAAAGATACACAGTTTTCATAACTTAAACTATAAATAAAATCTTTATTATTTTTCGATGATTTTTGAGTTTTTCTAACTTCTTTATTATTTTTATATTTAATAATTGCATTATTGATAATTAAATTACGTTGTCTTAATGTTTCATCGCGTAAATTCCTATAAGATACAGCAGCACATAGACGTTGTGTTTTATGACAACAATATCTATATCCGATATTTTCTGAGAATAATTTAATATTTGATAAATTTATAGATATATTTAATTCATATTTTTTATCAATATTATTATCATTTTGTAATATATTATTAACATTTTCAAATATATTTGTAGATGTATTTATGTGTATATTATTATTAGTGTTATGTAGTTTAGTAGTTTTTGTAGAACTTGTAGTTTCGTGTAAATTTTCAATACTAACATTAATTATACCACATTTATGAAGTAATTGTTTTATATGAAACATCATATCTACTAATGATTTTAAATATGGAGTTTGTTTAGTTTGAGAATATTTAATAGTAGTTAACATATCATCTTTATTACGACGACTTCCTAAACAACATGAAAATCCATCTCCACCAAATAATCCGCCTAAAAATTCACGAATAATTGGTGTTGGACAATTATCATTGATAAATTCAGGAAGACATGCTTTTTGGTAAATTTTTGCTCCTGATAGAATACCTTTAACATATTTTAAATTATTATTAAATTCTGTTGATAATTTAATAGTATATATATTTAGAGAATTAAGTTTTACAGTTTCTTGATCAGTTCCATTAAATAATTTTAAATCATCTAATATTTGTTCAACATCTAATTGATGTCCCATAAATAAAGATCCAGAATAATTTGTACTTATATGTCCGTCAGTAATTAAATAACCAATAATTCTTGCGAATGCTAATGTTTTAAGAAATTCAGTTTTATTATTAGTTTTTAATTTAATATTACCAGCTTCATATTCCCAATTATTACATTCTTCGATTTCTTTGTTAATATTCATTTCAGGATATAATACACTACATTTAATTCGTTCATTTGTAATATTCTCAGCAGTAATCCAATTACCATTTTCAGTTAATAATTCATGATTAGGTGTAACTTTTAATGATCTGCCGTCTTCAAATAAAAGTTCGATACATTCTCTTTGTCCAATATTTTTGTATCCGATTTGTTTTGCTTTTGTGATTCCTTGTAATTCAGAGTTCCATCCTAGAATAAGTTCAGTATTATTGTTTAAGTATTGTATTTGTGAACTTAGTCCGGAAGAGAGTGAAATCAGAGATGTGGGGTATTCGCAGTCTTTCTCCATCTCGCCGAAGCGAAAGCCACCATCTCTGGTTCTGCCTTCACTAGGTTGTCTATTAAGGTTAACGATAGGTCCAGTAGCTCTTGAGTGTTCTTTTTCGCAGACCATGTGTTTAAGCCTTTGGTAGTAAGTGTTTCCCATGAATACTTCAGCTTCCATTTGTTCTCCCGTGATTCCGTTATATAGAATTTGGTTTGAACATCTGTTAAGTCCAGCATTTTCGAGTAATTCATAAATATTATCCGGGTTATAGTTTGAGAATGGTGTTGCGTCTCCGAAGTATCCCATGAGTGAGCATAGCATAGCTAAATTAGTTTCATGAATGTGTGCGACGGTCATACGAGACGGTATACAATGTACATTAATGATAATGTCCGGAGTGATACCATCTTTAGTAGTGGGCATATCTTCATTAGGTATAATTTGTCCGATGATACCTTTTTGTCCATGTCGTGATGATAATTTATCCCCGACCATAGGTATTCTTTGGTCTCTGATTTGAATTTTAACGAAGTTGTATCCGTCACTGTTTTGTCCTTTATAAACATTTGTGACGATACCACCTTCATTATTTTTAAGAACGACACTTGCGTCTTTATTAACATATTGAGAAGTTTCTTTTTTAATAGGAATACATTTTCCGATGATTACGTCTCCTGCTTCAACATATGAACCAACTTTGATGAAGCCATCTTGTCCGAGTTTACTATAATTAGCACTTTTCATAGGTGTAGTATTTTCTGGATTTGGAATACAGAATTTTTCTTCATCGTTAAATGATTGTCTTTCTTCTTTTTGAATATATGTTTTATAATGTTCAGTATGTAGTAGTCCTCGTTCAACCGATGATTTATTAATTAAAATGGAGTCTTCTTGATTTTCACGACTACATAAAATAGCGACATTGATATTAACTCCGTGAGGTAATTTATAATTATCAATATATTTATTAATGAATGTATTAATGATAGGATTTTGTGGATAAGACATGACATGTGCAACTGTGTCTAATCTTTCAGCATATTTACTAGAATAAATTCCGATAGCTTGTTTACCCATAGCAGATTGGTAAGTATTTCTCGGAGCTTGATTATGATTTGAGAATGGTATTAAATTTGCAATAATGCCGAGTATAACACAAGGGTGAATTTCACAATAACTATATGATAATTCAGTAGGATTATTATTTAATAATTCTTTAGTAGAGATTAAAGTATAAGATGATTCTAAAATATCGACAAATTCTATTTTAGTGAGTGTTTCAACTTCATTAATCTTAACATTGTGACTTTCACAGGAATTAATATTAATTTGATTGATGTTATTATTAATATTTGAGCACACGAGATTATCCCATTTATAAATATTATTTTGTAATTTATAAATGTCCATTTTATTTAGTAAAATTTTATTGTCTTTAATGATGTATAATGGTCTGATACATCTTCCAGCATCAGTATTAATATACAATTCATTCATATTATAATTTAATACGATAGCAGTATATATATTAATGATACCATTATGTTTATAATATTTAAGCTGTTCATAAATATGTTTAGCACTGAATGTATAACCGATCCAATTACCATTAACGAATATTTTAGTATTGTAGAATAATTCACTATAATTAATAATTACTAAATCATCGAATAGAATGACATTTAATTTTTTTAATAAATGTAAAATATGGTCACTAGAAAAATACGAAGTGATTAATGCAGTAGTAGATAAATTTTTCAAAATACCGATTGATGCACCTTCTGGAGTTTCAGTGGGACAGATATAACCGAATGAACTACCATTTAATTTACGAGGAGCAATTAATTTTCCTGATTTTTCAATAGGAGTATTAACTCTTCTTAAATGAGAGATAACACTATAGAATGATAATCTATTAAGTAATTGTGCGATACCACTTTTAAGAAATTGTGATTTTGCAGATCCGAAATTACCAGTAGCGATAGCTGTTTTTATACCATTTTCAATGATCATACCTTTAAATATTTTATAAATATTATATTGTCCAATTATTTTAGTGATATCATTTGTAGCTTTCCAACTGCCATTGATAAATTCTTTTTTAATACCACGCATGGTTTCACTTAACATTTTAATGTAATGTAATTTGAATAAATTTGTTAATAATATACCTGACGTATCTATACGTTTATTAATATAATTATCCCTGTCATCATATGGTATTCTTTTAAGATATACTAATAATAATTTGCGGATCATATAACCTAAATAAATAGCTTTAGTTCTAAAATTTTTGCCGACATGAGGTAGAAAATCCGATGAAATTAATTTATTAATATATTCATAAATTAATTCATTCTGTTCTTTTATATTAGCGGGAATATTTGTGATATTTTTAGCAATATATAATTGTGCATCGTGTTGAGATTTAATGAAAGAGAATTTGTTGATTGATTCATATAATAATTGTTTTAAATCTCTATTATATTCATGATTGATATCATATAATATAGTAGCATAAATTTCTTTATCGGTGACTATACCTAATGCTTTATATAACACAAAAATTGGGATTTCTGTTTTAAGATATGGGAAACTGACGAACATACAGTTTGGGAAATTAGCATCATCTCTAGATAATATTTTAACTGCGGATAATTTAGGTGAAACATATTTACCAGGTATGATAGATTTGATTTCTACACTTTGTACATATTTAGTAGGTTTATTATTTTTGAAAGCATAAATTCTATTTTCAGCAATACGTTCTTGTGCGACAACGACTTTTTCACTGCCATTGATGATAAAATACCCACCTTTATCATATTCACATTCTTTGAAATCGCTATTTGTATAATAGTCATATTTTTTTAATATACAATATTTAGAGCCAACCATAATAGGAATTTTACCGATATTAATATTTAATAATTTAGTTTCGTTTAATATATTATATATTTTTGTATCGACATCATATTTATAAATATTCACATCAATGTCGATATATAAAGTAGACCAATATGTACAATTTTTCAATCTTGCCGTAAGTGGGTCTAAATCAGTATATGTATCATTATTTTGAGGTAAAATAGGTTTATTAATATGTGAATTATGGAAATATAATTCAAGTTTATATTTTTCGTCAGATAATTCATCAATATCTAAAATAATTGTTTGTGGATTATTATCTTTTAATACTTGAGGAATACCGACTTCAATAAATTTTTCAAATGATTCTAATTGATTATAAATTATGTTATATTTATCAAAGAATGCTTTAATAATTGTATTATAATCTTTATAATAATTAATTTCTTCATTTTCGAAATTATCTGAATTTTCGAAATTATCTGAATTATCTAAATTATCTGAATTATCTAAATTATTTGAATTATTTGAATTATTCGGTTCAACTGATTCCATTCGCAACGTTAATTATATAATTAATTATAATTAGTAATCAATTTTTATATCCTAATCTATTTATATATAAAATTAAATAAATAAATATATACATACATGGAACCCCGGGAAGAAATTACTACGGAAAGAATAAATGAATTATATCAGCAAACTATAGAATATTTGCAGAATAATAAATTAAATGATGCCGAGAAAACTGCTTTATATTTAATTAAAATATTACCGACAAATAGTGATTTATTAAATTGTTTAGGACGAATATATCAATTTAAAGGTAATTTTAAAGAATCAATTGAATATTTAAATAATGCAATAATATCAAATCCAGAAAATACTTTAGCATATTATAATTTAGGTATAGGATATGTATTATTGAAGGATTTAAACAATGCGAAGGATGCTTTTAATAATTATATCAAATATACTACTGAAGATGGAGATAAAAAGTATATAGCAAATTTATATATTAGTAAATTACATTTTGATTTATTAGATATAGAAGAAACTAAATATTATTATATTGCTTCACGGCATCCATTATTTCAACAATTTAGTAAATTATTAATACCTCGTATGTATAAGTCAATGGACGAATTAAAATATTATCGTAAAGAATATGAGGATACATTAGATTATTTAATTAAAAATTATGAAAAATATCAAATATTAGATCGTGAAGAATTTCTACAATATAGTGGTTTTACATATTGTTATGGATTTCCGTTATCTTATCAAGGTATAAGTAATAAATTAATTTATCAGAAGCAATGTCAAATGTATCGTTTAATATATCCATTATTAAATTATACTTCCAAATATATAAATAATTATAAAACTAAATCAGTATCTAATAAGATTCATATTGGTTTCATATCCACTAATTTTTTCAATCAGTCAGTTACGCGAGATAGAATGGGTGTAATACGAAATTTGCCTCGTGATAAATTTGAAGTAACAGTATTTTATTATTTCAAACCAGATGATGATTTAGGTCGATTTATATGGGAAAGTGATAATAATAATATAATATTACCAGATTCAAATGTATTAGAGCGTAGAAATACAATTGAAGAACAGAAATTGGATGTATTAGTGTATTGTGATATTGGAATGGCTCCGGATACACAGTGGTTAGCATATTCACGTTTAGCACCGATACAATTAAATACATGGGGTCATTCAGATACATCAGGTATTGATACAATAGATTATTATATGTCTTCCAGTTTCTATGAAGAAGATTGGTCACAAGAAAATTATAGTGAACAATTAGTCCGTTTAAATAGTTTATGTACATATTATTTTAAAATAATTACAAATCCAGAGTATGTAACGAAAGATTATTTTAATATTGATAATACTAAAAAATTATATTTATGTTGTCAAACTTTATTTAAAATCAATCCATCATATGATACAGTAATTAATAAAATATTAGATAAAGACCCGAATGCGATTTATGCTTTTATAGATATGTCAGTTGGTAAATATATTCAAACACAATTGATTGATAGATTAAAGATAACATTAGGTGAAAAAATAAATAGAGTAATCTTTATGCCTTGGCAAGATGAAGAACATAATTTTTATAAAGTATTATCGTGTGCGGATGTAATACTTGATTCTGTTCCATTTGGTGGATGTAATACAAGTTTTTCAGCATTAGGAATGGGTTTACCAATAGTTACATATCCAGGAAATTTGATAAATGGTCGTTTTACATTAGGTATGTATCGTAAAATGGGTATTGAAGAATTAGTAGTATATAATGAAACAGATTATATAAATAAAGCATATCAGATTGCAAATGATATTGATTATAGAACAAATATTAGTAAAAAAATATTAGAACAGAATCATTTAATATTTAATGAGGTAGAATCAATTACTACTTGGTCTGAATCAATTCAAGAATTTTATCATAATTTAGATAAATCAAATATTTTAAAACCGATACAAAAACAATCTATACAAATATCAAATAATTCTTTTAAAATACCTTATATATTTCATTTTATATTTTTCGGATATACTACATTTGAATATATACATTATTTATCTATAAAAACATGTTATGATAATAATCCTGAAGCAACAATATATTTATATAATACTGCAGAACCAGTTAATAATAATTGGTGGAACAATATTAAAAAATATATTAAATTAATTCGAATTAATCCTCCCGAAAATATATTTGGTAATATATTGAAAAATTATGCACATAAAGCAGATATAATTCGTTTAGAAAAATTGATAGAATTTGGTGGTATATATCTTGATATAGATGTGCTAACAATTAAATCATTTAAAGAAATTATAGATAATGCTACACATGGATGTATAATGGGATTACAAGCAACAAATACACAATATGAAGGATTATGTAATGCTACAATAATAGCACAACCACAATCTGAATTTTTAATAAAATGGTATGACAATTATAAAACATTTAATTGTGAAGAATGGGACAATCATTCAGTACATTTGCCGAAACGATTAGCAATGGAATATCCTGAATTGATACAATGTTATGATAATAAAGCATTTTTTCCAATTTCATGGTGGTTTAGTGAAAAATATAAATTATTTGCGGAAGATTCTAAATATGATAATATATTAAATGAATCTTATTCTATACATGTATGGGAAACAAAATGGAGAGATACATTAAATAATATAACTCCAGAATATATGTTAGAAAATGATAATTTATTTACTAAAACATTTAAAAAACATGTTTCTAATAATAACTTACAAACTGAAGATAAGAACATACTATATATAGGTAGTACAGGAAATAGTGGATATTCTATATCAGCAAAAGGTTATATTAAATCATTATTATCATTGGAATATAATATTAAATTTAAATCATTCAGGAATGAACATAAAACTACGGATGATAATGATAATATATTATTACAACAATTGGAGAAGAATATGATAGATTATAATACAATAATATGTCATACTTTACCAAGTTTTTGGAATTTATTTAAAGAGAATGGTAAAACATTTATAGGAGTATTTGTATGGGAAACAAATAATATACCATTTGAATGGATCGAAAATATTAAATTGGCTGATAAAATTATAACACCTTCTAAATTTAATTATGAATTACTATTAAAATATAATTCGAATATATATTATGTACCTCATTTAATTGAGAATATAAATGTAAATTCTCTGAAATCAAGTACAGAAATATGTAAATTAGAAAAAAAATATAATAATATATATTTAGAATCTGGTACACCTTTCAAATTAACAAATGAATTAATCGATAATAATACATTTATATATTATGTAATTGGAACTTATGAAATTCGGAAAAATATTGATCAATTAATTAATATTTATAGTCAATTAAATTTAAAAAATATTGTATTATATATTAAAAGTAATTTATGGACAAATAATGATATTAATACAATTATATCTAAATTTAAATATTGTACAAATCCAATAATATTTAATTTTGATAATGTAAATATTATAGATATATATAATATCCATAAAAAATGTGATTGTTTTGTATCAACAGCATATAGTGAAGGAGTTGGATTAAGTATAATTCAGGCAGCATATTATAAAAATACTGTAATATTTAATAAATTTGGTGGTACTATCGAATATATACCATATGGAAATAGTATATCAAGTGTATTGGAAAATGCTGTAGATATAAATAATCCATTATTTAATAATAATAATCAACAATGGGCGAAAATGGATGATTCTGAAATACTTACTAGTATGAAAAATATGTATAATAAAAATGAATCATATTTAATAAATATAGATAAGAATTATAAACATATTATAAATAATTTTGATATATATAACATTGCGAATAAATTTAAGACAGTATTAAAAAAAAATACAATAAATACTGAAATAATTAAACAGATTAACAAACAATATGTAGAAAATGTAGAAATATTAATAATTGGTGAATTAGATGTATTAAAAGATAGAATGGATAAAAATATATATAAATTTTTAGTATATTTAAAAAATAATAGTAAATATAATATAACTTTTATTTCTCCTAAATCTGAACATTTTAAAATAGGTATGAATATACATGAAGTTATATCTACATATTGTGTAACATCTAATCCAATAATATATACAACTGTATATGATAAAGTTGATAAATGTATAATATCTGGATTAAATACTTATACAGGAGTAAAAATATTTGATTTAGAGGATATATATGAATATAATAATTTAATAAATTGTATGAATATAGGAAAATATAATTACGCTATATATAAATATAATTGTGAACAACAAGATTACATTATAAATCATTGTAAAAATATACAATTTTATAGGATGCCCCATTTTATAAATGAAAATATATTTAATATAAATAGTCAGATTAAAACAATCGATATATTATTATATGGAAATGATAATGATTTTTATCCATTTCGGCAACGATTATTTAAATTAATTAAAAATAGTGATATAAAATATTATGAATTACCTTTCCCTGGTTATGGTGATGAATTAAATCCATGTACTTCTGAACCAGTAGTAGAAAAATCTTTATCAAGTATAATTAATTCAGCGAAATTTACGATTTGTACATGTAGTGTATTTGAATATTCAGTGAAAAAATATTTTGAGAGTGCATTATGTGGTTCTGTAATAATTGGTAATATACCAACAAAAGATAATGATATATTTGATAATAATTTAATTCAAGTAAATGATTCGATGGCGGATGATAAGATTATAAATATTATTAAAGAGTCTATTGAAAAATATGAATCTAAATATATTCAAGATATGCGTCAAAATATGTATTCTATTGTATATAATAATTATATTTATAAAAATGGATGTGAAAAGTTTGATAAGTTTATAGATTATTTAAATATAAATAAATTGAATAATAAATAAATTGATTTTATATATTCAGAATTATTAAACATGGATATAATGTATGAAAATCAACCTACATTTTTTTACGAAATGTATAAATATTTAGATACAACTCAGAAACAACTTATCAAATTTTATACTTCAAGTAAAAGATTATTGGTATATATTAAAGATATAAAAATAGATAAATATTTTTATACACCAAAAACAAATGATGAAATAATAGTTGCTGTTTTAACATGGTGTGAGAATAGAGATCTAGCTATATTAACATATGGAAATATAGCTACTTGGAATACTATAAATATTACAAGTATGTGTGATTTATTTGAATATATGATATATTTTAATGACAATATAGAAGATTGGAATACTTCAAATGTAACTGATATGTCATTTATGTTTCATGGTACGGGATCGTTTAATCAATCGGTAAAAAATTGGGATATAAGTTCAGTGAAATACATGAGTTGTATGTTTCGTAATGCGAAATCGTTCAATCAATCTATACATAAATGGAATACAAAAAATGTATTAGATATAACAGATATGTTTGAAGGAGCAGATTCATATACATATTCAATACCATCTAATAAATGTTGTAATATATGTTAAAAAATATTAATTAAATAAGTATAATAATTTATAATGATTTAATTTTTTCATCAGAGGAACTATTATTAATAATTATATTAGATGTATAATCGATAGTATCCTCTGAACTATCAGTTTCATATTCAGTTTCATCGTCGGTGTCTTCATCGGTTTCTTCATCTGTTTCTTCATTCGATGATACTTCTATATTATTTTCAGAATGCGATAATATATCATCAGTTTCAACATCAGAACTAGAATCATTATCTAATTCTATGTGTTTTTTTTTAGATGTATTTGTTGTTGTTTCTGTTGTTTCTTTAATTTCGTTAATTTCTTTAATTTCTTTAATATTATTTTGATTAGAATTATCAATAATTACAAATGAATTATTAACAATGGTATTATCTAAATCATTTTCATCTTCGATAAATAAAATTTCTTCTTCTTCTTCCGCAAGTTGGTCTTCTTCTTTAATTGAAATAAATCGCAATCCTTTAACTGGATAATTTTTATATTCTCTTAATTTAAAACTAGGAGCAATATCTTCATTGTACCATTTCATAACTTTATCTTTTAATACATCAAGTTTTAATATATTTTTATTAGCAATAATAATTTCTTCATTGCGAAGCCAATTTTTATAGCTCTCTTGGATCGCTTTAATTGATAAATATTCTGAGTCATTTTTATCATAATATAAATATTTATCAATATATGTTTGAAACGTATCACTATCACTTTTATACGAATTCGTAGATATTAATACTTCTTGTGGAACATTGATGATGAATTTTTCTTCTTTAATTTTTTTAAAGTATGATATTAAAATATGCATCATTGCCATACCCCATTCTGGTGTTTTTACTTTATCAGGTAGTTCATTATCTTTTGGATGACACCATTTATGTTTTTTTAATAAACTAGGATCATCTGTAAATTTTTGTGTAAATTCAACAGCTCGAATACGACGCCACGTACCTTCATCAGAACTTGGAATTGCAGGATATTCATTACAAACTAAAACTAAACTCCATTGAGGTTTAAATGATCGAGCATCTTTATATAATGCACGAATTTTCATAATATCTCCACCGGTCATTTCTTTTAAAAGTCCACAATTAATAATTTCATTATCAGAATCTGGTTCAGATGATATAATAATTCTAACTCCGATTAATCCAGATAATGATGGGTCAGCAGAGTCCGCAGTTTTTCTTTTTTGTGTTAATTTAGAAATATCTAATACATCTTGATAATTTCCCATTGCAGTATTCAGTAAATTAATTAATTGAGATTTACCATTCGCACCAGTTTTACCACGTAATACTAGTAATAATTCATCCTTTTTAATTCCACATATAAAACTAGCTAATCTTTTTAATAGATATTCTCGCACATCTTTATTTGGTAATGTAGTAAGAATAAATTGAACTACTTCATTATAATAACTAGTATGTATAATATTTTCATCATAATCATATCCAGTAGTATATGTAATTAAATCCATACCTTTCATTTTACGAAATTTTAATTTTTCTAAATCATATACACCATTATTAAACCCAATTAAATTTGGATTATCATTTAATTTATGATAAAATAGATCGTTTTTAATAACAAAAATATCTCGACAACTTGATTCTACTTTTTTTAAATAATCAGAATTACATAATATATTAAACATATAATTACGATATTTTCCAATATTTTTATCGATCGCATCAAGTTGATTTTTATCTTCTGGTGGAATATCATTTTTTTGTTTAACTAATTTATCCAATTCTTTTTGAAATAAATTTTTAATCGTGTTATTTTCAGACATATAATTACGAATACAATCTCCATCAGATAGTTCCCATCTACTATTGTTAAAATAGTACCATATAACTTGTTTTTCTAGTTTTACACATACGTATTTAATTTCATCATCAGAGCCCAAACCATTTAAATGTTTATAAACTAAATTTCTCATTGATACATGGTCATTACCACCAGATAAAGCAATTCTATTAATTAAACTAGTTTGATTGCTCCATAAAATTTTATAATATTGGTCATAATTGTCTTTTTTTGCCCAATGTATTAATGCTCCAATTAATAATTTACTATCTCTATCTTTAGAAGTGTGATTATTATTCCAAATTGATTTACAATAATCTTCTTCTTTAAATAATGAACTTTTTTTAGTAAAATCTAAAAATACAGGATATAAACGGTAATCTATATTATATAAACACCAACATACACGAATCCATTGATTGTATTCTAAACGATGTTCTGATAAACAATCCATTACCAATGGTCTTATAAATTCTTCTAAATCAGATTCATGTCCAATTTTACTATTAATTGTTAAACTAGTAATTAAATTAAGTTTTGGTGTCATAGTATTTGTAGGATCTTGTGGTTCAGTCGGACACACTGTATCAATCGAATTAAGTATTTTTGGTTTTTGTTTATTTAATGGTGTATCTATAGTTAATTTGAAATTTTCTATGTCTGTTAAAATCGACGAATTAATTTCTGTATCTATTTCAGTTTTATTTCTCATTGATAATAATGTCATTAATTGACGAGTTTTAAATGTATTATCAATTTTGTTATTATAATTATCTAAAATATATTTTAATTCATATATATTTGAATTGGGTTTATTGCATCCATATATAAACCATCCATTACTTATTTCAGGATGTCCTATTATACAATCATCATATAAATCATGAAAAATATTTTTCGTTTTAGATTTATTTTGTACTATATTAAAATGAAATATTTCTTTCATTTTATTATAATATGTATCATATGTCAAAATTATATGTCGAATATATAGTTGTATTTCATAACTAATTGTAACATACGGATATACTATATGTAGTCCATCTTTATATAATTCATTCACAGGTGATTCTTTATATTTTTTTTCTAATATAAATGATTGTAGTTTAGTAGTATCTAATGTTGGATATACAAATAATATTACTTCATTAACTATATTTATAAAATTATATATTGTATCATCTGTATATTGTCGTTCATTTTGTTTCTGTCGTATATCTAAATCTATAATAAGTGGATGAATTTTTACACGACGTTCAACCATATATACTTCAATATTTTTAGTTCTATAATCATGTATAATATCATAAAAATCTTCTAAAATTTCTTCCGCAATATAATAACAACCTCCAAATTGGCCAATTTCTTTACTAGACATATATGTATGACTTTTATTGTCTTTATTTTTATATATTTTCATTTTATCTCTCATTTCAAATATATATTTTGTTTTATTCTGTCTAGTAGTATCATTAATTTTTTTACAATTATTTTCAATTATTATCGAATTATCATTTTTATATTTTCTCATAGATACAAGTAATAATAAATGTAGTTCATTATTTTTATCATTATCAATTTTATGTAAATTAGAATCATATATAAACAAAATATTTATATCTTTGTATCCATATAATAACCAATTATAATCTTTACTATATACTACTTCATCAAATATTTTATATACATTGTCTTTATAAAATTTAAATATATTTCTTATTTTTAATATATATTTTTCTTGACATAATATATTACCAATTATATATGATTGTATATGTTCATTTAATATAATATTCGGAAATATTATATTATAATTATCTTTCGTCTCTGTAATTATAGTAAATAATAATGTATTATCATTATCTAATAAATTATCAGTGTCATTATTAATTTTAAAATATTTATTTAAATTATATTTTAATATTTTTAATATCGCATGTATTTGAATATCAGATATATCAGCTATATATTCTTTCTTTATACTTAGTATTAAGGGAAAATTTGTACGACGTTTCTCATATATCAATTTTTCATCATCAATCTTATTATCACTAATCATCTTTGCAAATAAATCATAAAACGTTGTCTCATTTTTTATTATCACATTTTTAATATGATCTTTATTGTATTTTATCATATGACTAATATTAGTATGATTAGAATCATTTATACTATTGTCGATAATTTCAAATAAGATTGATGATGCTGACATTAAATAATATTAATTATATATTAGATTTTTATTTTTAAATAAAATCTTCAACTTTTATACATATTAATATATTAATCAATTTTTAACTAATCATATATATATATAACTTTATATCATATTATACAAATATTATACAAATATTATACAATTTATTAATTATTGATATAAAATTAAATATATAAAATATAATATTATATAGTTCTTATGGATATTACAATTAAAAGAATTTTAAAAGATATTAAAATATTACGCGATAGTAATTTAAATGAATTAGGTATATATTTTAATACAGATGATAATAATATTTATAATATTCAAATATTATTAATTGGTCCAATCGATTCACCATATAGTTATGGGAATTATTTATTTGATATTACATTTCCCTCTAATTATCCATTCTGCCCACCAGATGTTAAATATTGTACTCAAGGTCTTGGTATCCGATTTAATCCAAATTTATATATTTGTGGTAAAGTATGTTTAAGTTTATTAAATACTTGGTCAGGACCACAATGGACTTCATGTAATACTTTATTAAGTATTATATTATCAATTCAGTCTATGGTATTTGTTAATAATCCATTAACAAATGAACCTGGTTATGAAAATGATGATTCTATTAATGCTAAAACGTATCAAAAAATTGTAGAATATGGTAATTATAATATTGCTATATTAGATATATTAAATAATATTCCTACTAAATTTCAATATTTTAATAGTATTATTCAAGATAATTTTAAAAAAAATTATTCAAATATAATTAATAATTTAACTGAATTAGAAAAAAAATATAAAAAAACTAAAAAAAATATAAATTTTCATATATATAATATACATATTTCTCATATTAATTTTAGTGAAGTATTGAAAAACACTAAATTATATTATGAAAATTTATAATTTATTTATAAAAAAATAATACATAAGTTGTAGTCTAATTTTTGTTATATTCTATTTCGTCAAAATATTCTATCGGTGAAAAATTTCTGGGTAGTAAATGAGTTATATTACATAGTTTATTATCACAGTATGAATATATTATTTCAATTATTTCAATTATATACATTATAATTATATATTATGTTCATAATATTCCAATAATTCATAATAATCTATATTATAGTGTTCCGAAATATAAAGTAATAAATTATTTATATATAATTTTATATATTGTTCTAAATAATTCATATTTTAATATATTAAATTTACATTTAAATTAATATAACTCTATATTATTATTTATTGTAATTATAATTTATTGTAATTATAATTTATTGTAATTATAATTTATGCTGAATCAATATGATCAAATTGTAACATAAATATATCTATATCTAAATCTGAATCTGTTGTTGATTCTGATGCTAAATCAGAATTTGAATCTGAATCTGAATCTGAATCTGATTTTAAAAATATATTTAGAGTATTATTAATTGGTATACTAGACCTTCCTAATTTGTCTTTAAATATTATATTATTTTTTTCTTCAGTAGTAAATAGTGGCTTATAATTAGTTCTATTTGTAGAAAATGGTTCTACACGTGTAGTATTTGAACAATTATATGATGAATTGTTCAACATTAAAGATGTTTAAAAAATATTTAATTACTATCAATTTTTATTTGTCAACATTAATATCTATATATATAAAGTATATAAATATTAATATATATATAATATTAAGTATATCTATATATATATTAAGTATATAAATATTAAATTTATATTTTTTATTATTAGTAAATAATTCTTTATTTATAGATTTGAAGTTTGTTTGTAGTTGAATTAATTTATGATTTATCATAGTATATTTATGTTTTAATTTGTTTTTATTATTTACGAAAATTTTATGTATATTATTTACTTTACGTAAATGTGCAGATGTTTGACATAATTGTTTTTCAGTATTAATTAATTTTTCAGTAATATAATTTACATATTCTATAGTATTATTTAATTTTTCTTCATTATTAATTAATTTTTGTTGAGTATCTGTTAATACTATATTAATTTCATTAAATTCTAAATTAAGATTACCAAATTCTTTATTAATAAAATATATTTCATATTTAAGTATATCAATTTCTTGTTTATATATGTTTGTAGTATTATCATTTATAGTATTATCATTATCATTTAATATATTATTAATATTATCAATTAACTGATATTCATCATATATGTCATCATATATGTCATTATGTGAGGTATTGTTCGATATATTGTTCATAAATAAAAGATAATATATTTATTAATATAATATATCAATTTTGTAATAAAATAATATTAAAATATATAAATATAAATATAGATGATTGTAAATGTATTTGGTATGGATATAAATATAAGTGTTGATAACATATTAAATTTTATAATTGATAATCGTGTAGCATTAATTCCAGGTATAATATATTTAATATTTAATAAATTAATTCCAATGTATATAATAATAATAATTATTTTATCTTACTTTATATTTAACCAATTTTCGTATAATGATAAAATGGCGGATGAATTAAAATCTTTAAAAAAAAAAATAAATAACTAATTATTTAAGAAATCAGTTGGTAACATATTATCCGAATTATTTTGATTTATAAATCATTTGTTGAATCATTATCATTATTATGATTCATATTATTATGATTCATATTATTATGATTCATATTATTTTGTATTGCTATTAATAAAGGTTGTACAATAAGAGGGTCTTGTAATTCTATAAAATTTGTATTAATATTTTTTTTATAAATTTCATTAACATACATAGTAAGTAATTTAATGAATTTATTTAAATCTGATTGAGTATTCATATATGGCAATATTGCTGTAGGAATTTGAGCAAGTATAATAGATAATTCTGATCCATGTTTTAATTCAGTACAATTATGTAGAATATCTACAATATTATCAGTACTTTTTTTTTGGTCTTTTAAGTGTTTTAATATTTTAGTAAGATTATCAGGTGCTTCTTCTTCACGATCTTTATTTTTGCTACGTTTGTAAGCCATAATTAATAATAATAATATAATTTACATTAAATTGTAATCAATTTTATAAAATATGATCATTATACATATATTTATATTATTTATATTATTTTCCGTTGTATATGGCAGTATTGATACTAACTGTTTTATTTGTATAAATTAAATGTTTGTTTTATTTTGAAATTGTATAAAATATTTATTTATTTTATTTTGGAACAAATAATTTAAATAAATTTATTAAATTGTATGATTAATTTAATGATAATATTTGCATTATATGTGTTTTATTTTTGAAACATTAATATAAATATACTTTATGATTTATAAATTTATATGTAATTAAATTTTAAAATAAAATACTATAATATTATAATGGATAAAGTATTAATAAATAAATATTATAAACAATTAAAACATAATAAATTTATAAATTCGAATGTATTTTTAGATGATATATTAAAAAAAGTGGAGAAGAATTCAAGAAATATATATAATATAACTTATAATAATAGTAAATTAAATATTGATGAATTAGATCAACCCGAATATATAACAAGTAATTTTATAAGTAAAGCGATAACAACTTATATATATAATAATATAAAATATAAATATAATATAACTGCAACATATAAATTATTGGAAATAAATTTGAATTATTATAGTGTTACAAATACCTTAAAAATGGATTATTTTGATATTATATTAAAACATATAATATTATTTTATAATATATTTGGTGCAGATATAACTAAATTAGATATATCAATATATGATACACCTTTTAAGAAACATATAGAGGGAATCGATACAATAACACCGTCTCAAATAAATTCCGGATATAGTATTCCATATAGTAAACAAATTGTAATATTTCGAAAAGAAGAGTTAATGAAAGTATTGATTCATGAATTATTACATGTATTTCAATTTGAGATAAGAGAAAAAAGTGGAGCTTGTGGAATGTTTTGTGATCTATATAGTATAAAGACAGAACCATTTTTAGTAAATGAGGCGATAGTAGAATTATATGCAATAATCTATAATTCAATAATATTATCAATAAACATGTATAAACGAGTAGATAAAACTAAAATATTAGAAATGTTAAATTTGGAATTGGATTTTAATTTATATCAGACAGCGAAAATTTTGAATTTTAGTAAATTTAATAATATAGAGGAATTTTTATGTAAATGTACAAATAAAAATATAATGGAAACTGGTACTAATATAATCTCATATATAATAATAAAGACATTAATATTATTTAATATAAATAAATTACATAATTATAATGTACTAGATAATCGAAAATTGATAGAACAATTAGTTGCGAGATTTTTCAAAGATATTAAATATCAAAATATTATAGATTATTATATGAAACATATACAACAACATGGATTAATTGACTATAATATGAGAATGTGTTTATTTAGTTAAATTGATTATATAAAAAATAATTATATTATAATATTTAATAGTATTAAATATGATGAAAGAAGAAAATAGTTTTGTAATAATATGTGATATACAACATCAATATAATATACTATATCGTAATTATAAATTAAAAATATTAATGAACGAATTAACACAATATAAAAAATGGAATTCTATATATACTAAAATTATATTAAATAATTTAGTAATAAAAATTAAAACTATAAGATTATATAATTTACTTTCGAATGAATTAAATTTAAATTTAAGTAATCCACATTTACTTCGTTTTAATAAAATACCATTATTATTAAGAAATCTTCCTCGCAAATGTCTATTGGACAATGTATCCGAAATTACATTAGACAATACAATTGAAAATATCTCCATAAGAACATCTGAAATTATATTAGAAAACATGGAAGAAATTCAAACTGAAGTAATCGAACAAAAAAAAGAAGAAAATCACTCAAATATGGGTGATGATCATATAATTGAGAAAAAAACATTGGGAATATTATCAAATATAGATATATCTAATAATAAAAGGAAAATTGTACCAGATATATTTTTAGATTTACGAAATAATGTATCTATTGAAATGAATGAAGACATAATTGATTGTACAAAATCGAAAGAACACCATCCCAATCCATTTGTAGATAATTATACATTATCATGTTGTATATATTGTAGTTATTTTGGTAAACTACTGCAATATTATTGTAATAAATGTAGACTATTTATTACGAATTTATTTGATAAAAAATAAATTAATATACATATATTAATATGGTTCGAACTGAACGAATGAGAAAGTAATTTAGTACAATATACAATTAAAAATTGTATATTATATATCATGTACAGATAATAAATATATATATATATTAATATGGTTCGAACTGAGCGGAAAAAAAAGTCTTTTAGTACAATACAAGATGCAATTAAAAATTGTATATTATATAATATATCATGTACAGATAATAAATATAAATATATATTCCGCCAATACAAATTAAATAGTCAATTTACCGTAGATAAATTAACTGATATACGTTTATTTCAAATGAAAGATGGATATACTGATTTATATAATTTGATATATTTTGATAAACCCATAAAATTATTTTTTAAGATATATGATATACATCTTATAAATGTAATATGTAAATATTTACATTTAAATAAACATGGTATAATAATTATGAAAATAAATACGGATATAAATGTAGCAAAAGAATATTATATTGTAATATATACATATTGTTATTTTAATAACAAATCTGATTTAGATAAATATTTATTTAAATTAAAGAAAAAATATTCAATAGAGATAATAAATGAACGATATATACCATATTTAACTAATAGAAATATTGACGTGTATACCGGAGAAAAATTAAAATTAATAACTAAACGGACAATCCCATTTGTAATAAGTAGTTTAATAAATCCACTAATATTAGATGATTTAAAATTATTTTCAAGTGAAATAATTGAACATCACAATATATTTACAATAACAAATGATGAATTGGAATCAATTATAAGTAGTTCATTTGTTCCATCCGATTATATAGGACAGAAATCATTATTAATGAAAGATAAGAAAACTAAATTACAGAACATAATAGAACAAGAAAAGTTAAATTTAACCGTATTTTTAGACGATGAGATAAATATTGAAAAGAACGATAAATTAGACAGTTTAAGTAATATATATAATAATTTTAATGAAGCATTAAAAAATATAACAGAAGACACATATATCTATAAAATATGTGAATATGATGATAATTATAATATATTAGCATATAATTATATATGTGATACACCATTAAATTTATTAAAATTGAATAGATTACCACATAAATATCAAATTTATCAATATGTAGATAGATTACAACCGTGTAAATTATATTTTTATTTAAATGATATAAAATTATTGGATCAAACTTGTGAAATATTAAATATACATAAGAATGATTTATTCATAACAAAAGATATTGGTTATAATAATTTAAATAATTATAATAAAATATTTAAAAGTAATTATGATGGTAGAGAATCTAAATATAATAATGATTATGAATCAAAAACTTATTTAATAATTCATAAATGGAAATATTTTAATAGTAGATTAGATTTAGATATGTATTACTTTAAATTGAATATACGTAAATTTTATATTAATATAGAAATGGGAAAATATATCCCATATATTTATAATAAAAATATATCAGTGGAATTAATTCCAAAGTTAGAATATAGTAGTTCAGATAATGATTCTATAGATTATTCATCAGACGAGTATGACTATGATGAAAATATGAAATATACGAAAAAAAAAACTGAAGAAAATGTAGATATATTAGATAATACAAGTAATAAATTTGTAGAGAATATAGATATATTAAATTATAGTATAATAAATGTAAAATTACCATATGATGATAAAACTATAATGAAATTAAATAAACAATATGTCGATATTACTGATTTTGATAAAAATGCAGAAATAATATTTATAGAAAGTTCAATGGGTTCAGGAAAATCAACCGCATTAGTTAAATATATAAATACATTAGAAGATATAGAAAATAAAAAAATATTAATAATTAGTTCTCGTGTAACATTAAGTAATACAATATATCAGAAATTTAATGAAACAAATATAAAATTTTCAAATTATTTAATGTTATCTGATTCATATAGTAAACATAATAAGTTAATAATTTCTCCAGATAGTTTAATAAAGTTAAAACAACCATTGAATATATATGATCTTGTATGGATTGATGAATCTACATCTTTAATAGCTTATTTAGCAGATTATCCATATGAAGATTTACGGAAAAAATTAGATATATTATTTCAAATATTATATCAAACAAAACAATTAATATTAACCGATGCAAATATGGGGAAAGTAATATTGGAAATATATACTAAAATAAAAAAAACAGAGAATTATCAATATTTATATTATAATAATTACATTGAAAAAAATATTATAAAATTAGATGTATATACAAATATATTAAAAAATATAATAGAAGATTTACAAAATAATAAAAATATATATATATGTTCAGATTCAAAGAAAGAAACAGTAAAATTATTTACATATTTTTCAGATTATATAAATCCAGATTTAATATTATTATATAATGGAGATTCTCCAGAAGAATATAATAAATATATAATGAATGGTGTAAATTTATTTTGGGTAAAATATAGAATTGTAATAGTATCGCCAAAAGTATTATATGGGATTGATTTTACAGAATTACATTTCCATAAAACATATGGTATTTATAAAGCTGGAGGAATATTATCTACACGAGAATCTTTACAACAAATGAATAGAATACGACATTTAATAGATAAAGAAATAATTATAACTATTGTTAAACAACAAAATAATTTAGTAGATGATATGTATTCATATACATATTATTTAGAAAATTCATATTATAATAGAATTTATTTAAATAGAAGAACTTTCGATATATTTGAAAAAAAAATACGATTAAATAATATATTAAAAATGTTAAAATTTACATATACCGAAGATAATTACAGAATATTAGATAGGAATGATCCATATAATTTAATGGTTATATTTAAAGATATTGAACGCAATTCTGGATTAAATGTATCAATATTCCAATAAATATAAAATTGATTAAGAATATTTTTTTTTATTATATATGAATTCTGAGATATATTTACAACAATTACTAAATATACAAAATCAACAATATAATAATATATTAAAATGTCGTTCAAAATATTATAATATTATAGTTTATTTACACCTAAAAAATTTAAATTATGATGTAATTAGAAAAATATTAAATAATTTAAATACAATTGATACATTTGCAACAAATATATATACAATAATATCTGATTTATTATATCAACCTAGATATAACATATATTATAAAACAGAATTTTTATATAATTTAGAAAAATGGTTAATGGTAAATGTAATGTTAATAAATAATAATAAAACTATATCAAATAAATTTATAGTTAAAAATATACATCAAAAAAAATATTTATTGAATTTAATTTTTAAAATAAGATTATGGTTTAATTTAGTTACTGAAAATAAATCATATTATAATTATATTATAATTGACAATTTTATATTGCCGAGTATTAATACATATGATTTAAATCAAATATATTAATTATAATACAGTTATATTATTTATTATATATAATATATAAATAATTATTATATATAATATATAAATAATTATTATATATTTTTATCCAGAGCACATAACGCAACTTGAATCTTCTTCGGCAGGTTCTGTAGTCGGTTCAATTGTAAATTGTTGAGTAGTTGAATGCGGTTGAGAACGTAAATAATAAACATATGTTTTCAATCTTTTTTTAAATGCATAAAAATACATAGAAGTCAAAACAGCTTGATTCGGATGTTTGATAAATAGATTTAATGATTGTGTTTGACAAATATATATACCACGATCTGCCGCCATATCAATAACATCTTTCATTTTTAATTCCCAAGAAGTTTTATATTTATTTTTAATATTTTGAGGGATAATATCAATATGTTGAATAGAATCATGTTCAATAATTTTATTTTTAATATCATTATTCCATATTCCAAGTTCAATTAAATCATATATCAAATCTTTAACAATAACAATGAAAGTTCCAGATAATGTAGAACGAGTATAAATTAAATGTGTATACGGTTCAATCGATTCATTATTACCTAAAATTTGAGCAGTCCCAGCAGTTGGTTGACATGATAATAATAATGAATTACGAATACCATGTCTAATAATATCTTGTTTTAATTGATACCAATTAAATTCAATTCCAGGAACAGAATGCAATGGTTCAGTATCCCATAAATCAAATTGTAAAATACCTTTGGAAGCAGGACTATTTTGAAAAGTAGGATATGGTCCATTTAATTTTGCTAATTCTAAAGACTTTTCCAATGCACTATAGTAAATAGTAGCAAATATTTGTTTATTTAATAATTTAGCTTCATCACAATCAAATGACATATTTAATTGTGAAAATACATTTGCAAGTCCTTGTACTCCAAGTCCAAGTGGGCGATGAAGTAAATTCGATTTTTTAGTTTCTGGAACAGGATAAAAATTAATATCAATTATATTATCAAGATTGTTAACTAATACTTTAGTAATATAACTTAGGTACGTAAAATTAAATACACCATTTTCAATAAATTTTGGTAATCCAATTGATGCTAAAGTACAACATGCATATTCAGTGCTATCTGAATATTCGCAAATTTCTGCACATAAATTACTTGATTTAATAGTTCCATAATGTTTTTGATTAGATTTTTTATTAATTTCATCTTTATTTAGTAAATAAGGCATACCAACTTCAATTTGGGAATTTATAATTAAATTCCAAATTTCTCTAGCACGTACCATTGAACGAACTTTATTACCATTTTCAGCTGCTAAATATAATTCTTTATATTCTGCTCCATAAGCATCATTTAACTCTGGAATATCATCGGGAGAAAATAAACTCCACAATTCATCATTTAACACACGATTCATAAATAAATCATTTACGAATACAGCATAAAATAAATCACGTGCACGACTATTCTCATCTCCAGTATTAAGTTTTAATTTAAGAAAATCCACAATATCTGCATGATGTGGTTCTAAATATATCGCACAACTACCAAGACGTTTTCCTCCTTGATTAAAAGCTCTCATCGTTGAATTTAAAATTTTTAAATTGTTTACACAACCACTAGATTTCCCATTAGTTCCTTTAATTAATGAATCTTTCGCACGAATATTAGACATATGTATTCCAATTCCTCCAGCATATTTACTTATTACAGCACAATCAGAAATTGTTTTCATTATACCTTCGCAACTATCTTCTGTTCCCAATAAGAAACAACTTAATAATTGACAATTCGGTGTACCAGAATTAAATAAACAAGGTGTGGCCATCATAAAATATTTCTGAGACATTAAATCATATGTTTCAAACACTTTATCTAAATTATTACCATGAATACCAATTGATACTCTCATCAGTAAATCCTGAATACGTTCAATAATAACTTGATCTTCAGATCGAAGTAAATATGAACGTTCAAGTGTTTTAAATGCAAAATAATTAAATTCATAATCTTTTGTATAATCTATTTTAGAATTAAATAAATCTTTATGTTCATTAACAATATTATATAATTGTTCGGTAATACGATTACTCTGTCTTAATAGTTCAATTTTATCAGAAAATACGGTAAGTGTTTTTTTATGTAAATTATTAATAACAATTCTGGAAGCCAATGTATCATATTCTGGATGAACAGAATATTTACCTATCGCAATCTCCGCAGCCAATTCATCTAATTTATAAGTAGGAATTTGATCATGCATTTCACTAATAACTTGCTGAGTAATAATATCAGTATTATCTTTAATATTTACTAATTCAGGTGATAATTGAACTAAACTATCTAATTTTGTTTTAATTTTATTAAAATCAACATCTTCTAGATTATTCAGGCGATTTAATACTCTCATCAGATTATAAATATAATATAATATATTAAATTAATTATAAGTAATCAATTTTATATTTAATATATTTTAATTTATATTTTAATTTTATAATTAATTTAATTTCTTAACAAACATAATTACTTATATTTAATTTTACTTATAATATTAATAATATTGTGTCAATTTATATTAAAACTTAATACACAAATTAATTGTTATATTATTCAAAGATTTATTTTAAGATATTATACATCAACCTTTGGGAAAATAAAAAATATTATATAAATAATATTAAATAATTAATATTAAATAATTAATATAAACATATATAGTATATAAATACATGGGAAATATATATTGTAAGACATGTAAAAAATGTATATGTAATTCAAAAGATGTAATTGAAGATGTCGTAGAAGATATTGGGGAAATAGTTGAAGATATTATAGATATAGCAAAAGATAGTGAAGAAATTGCTGAAAATATAAATGATATAATACATGGTACAGATATAATAGAAAATATTATAGAAATTGGAGAAACTACCTCAGATATTATTGACGATGGTACAGATATCCTTGTACATACAACAGATATTATCGACGATCGCACAGATATCATTGTAAATACAATAGATTGTATAGAAGATAGTGCTAATATTGTTACAGATATTATAAATGATCAAAATAATGTAAATCAATCCCAAAATTTGTAAAAACAAATTAATATGTATATTATAATCAAATTATATTAATATAATAATATATAAGTAAATGATAAATTTAAAAAAAATAAATAAGAATATGGATGTGGATTTTGATTTATTAACAGAATTTGCAAGAACAAATAATCGTGCAACTATTGATTTGGAAACTGAATTAGATATTGATAAAATTAATAATACTCTCAAATCTCAACCTATAACAATTTCTAAATTAGATGATAATATTCCTACAATATTATCTAAAGATATCCAATGTATATCAAGAGATATGCCAGAAAATATATTAGAAACAGGAGATACTTTCAACAAAATCTCACGTAATATGCCAGAAAATATATTAGAAATAGGAGATACTGTCAACAAAATCTCACGTAATATGCCAGAAAATATTCATACTAAGAATAATAAAATAATATTAACTGGTATTTGTGATAATCACGAAATAGATTATACTACAGTCGAACAAGATTTATTAAAATCAGATAATAATATAAATGAATATGTAGAAAATGATAAAATAAATAAAATATTAGAAGAAAATACAGGATATATTAAAGAAATATTAACAGATAAAAAACATATCATGAATTTTGATCCAAGTGAATCAATATTAGAAGATTTAGATGATTATGAAACAGAACCAAAATATAATAAAAGAAATATTAATTTAACTGGTAAAAATAATACATATTTAAATAATAATGATATTCAAGATATATATAAATATTTAGTAAAATATAGATTAAAAATAAAAAAAAAATTAATTAATAAATTAATTATAAAAAATAATAAAGAATATTCTGATAAATTATTATTCAGTTTATATTTAAATTTATTATTTGATGATATTAATATAGTTTAATATCATCTATTATTAATATGGAATATACTGTAGATTTTCTTTTTCATCAATATGTATTTTAAAATTACCATTAAGAGAAGGAATACTAACAGTATCATCTGTATATAATTCAGAACATCCTAATTCTTTATCACATTGTATATTATTATAAAATATTGGAATTCGAACAGAATTATTATTAGTATAATATATCCATTTAGTTGAACCTGTATGTAATTGTCGCCCAAATAAAGGTAACACTACACTTAAATCACTATCGCCTGGTTTCAAAGAACTATCTGCAATATCATGTTTATATACAGAACCAATTTGTTGAATTGGTGGTATTGGTTGAGTAGTAATATTAATTGGTAATCCGTTATGTGATGTATTATCTTGATTATTCTTATTATATAAACGTGTATTTGTTAGAAGTTTTTTTTCATTCTCATCTATTTTATTTATTAATAGTTTATTATTACTATTAATTGTATCATGAATTTTTAAGTACATATAAATAATAATTGAGATTGAAAATATTATTAAAAATAATTGAAAAAAAGAAATACATATACTATTTATACAAATCATTTATATTATATAAGAATATAATATAAAAATAATAATATATGAGTAATTTAGCAAGTTTAATACAAAGTACCATAAGTAATAATAATTTAACATCTGTTGATACATCATTATTAACTGAAAAAGAATTAGAATTAAGATCAATTAGTGTATCTGGTTCATCATTTACTATCGATAAAGGACTTCTGGAACTAGATGGAGATATTCAATGTAATGTATTGCGATGTGATTCAATTATTACTGAACCTGGCACTGGATTAGGTACAGAATTAACTAATGTAACATTGACAAATTCATCAATCGATGGTAGTAGAATTGGTAAAAGTATTCCTAAACAAATTCGAACAACTCAATTAGATATATATAGTACAGGATCATATCAATCTACTTCTATACAAACCGATGGCGATATTATTATGTCTGGTGGATTAACAAATATACGTAATTTTAGAAGTACTGGAACATTTATAATGAATAATGATTTTGCATCAACTATAACTACTGAACATGATTTGAATTTAATTAGTAGAACTAGTAGAATATATATCAATGCTCCAACATCAATTGAAATGTCAACAAATCAATTTAAATTATCTAAAACAACTATTACAGATACAACTGATGCTACATCTGTATCTACTGGCAGTTTACAAACTGCAGGTGGTGCATCAATTACTAAAAATTTAATTATAGGAGGTAATGTAAGTATGTATAAAAACGCAACAATTGCCGGAAATGTAATAGTTACAGGATCATTAATACTATTAGCAAACACTTCTACAATTGGTAATTTCACTTTCACAAATGATACTATTACTAATTCTAGTGGTGATATTAAATTTGATAATGAGAATTTAGTAACAACTGGAACATTCAGTTCAGGTATCGCTACATTGGCAAGCACCTCAACAGTAGGTAATATAACTCTATCAGATGGTTCTATTACAGATTCAAGTGGAGCAATTAGTTTTGGAAGTAATAATGTATCTACCTCTGGAACTCTAAGTGCAGGTGTATCTACCTTGGCAAGCACCTCAACAGTAGGTAATCTAACTCTATCAGATGGTTCTATTGTAGATTCAAGTGGAGCAATTAGTTTTGGAAGTAATAATATATCTACTACAGGAACTCTAAGTTCAGGTGTATCTACCTTCGCAAGCACCTCGAAAGTCGGTACTTTAACCTTACAAGATGGTATTATTACAGATTCAAGTGGAACAATTAGTTTTGGCAGTAATAATATATCTACTACAGGAACTCTAAGTTCAGGTGTATCTACCTTCGCAAGCACCTCAACAGTAGGTAATCTAACTCTATCAGATGGTTCTATTGTAGATTCAAGTGGAGCAATTAGTTTTGGAAGTAATAATATATCTACTACAGGAGCTCTAAGTGCAGGTGTATCTACCTTAGCAAGCACCTCGAAAATCGGTACTTTAACCTTACAAGATGGTATTATTACAGATTCAAGTGGAGCAATTAGTTTTGGAAGTAATAATATATCTACTACAGGAGCTCTAAGCGCAGGTGTATCTACCTTAGCAAGCACCTCGAAAATCGGTACTTTAACCTTACAAGATGGTATTATTACAGATTCAAGTGGAGCAATTAGTTTTGGAAGTAATAATATATCTACTACAGGAACTCTAAGTTCAGGTGTATCTACCTTGGCAAGCACCTCAACAGTAGGTAATCTAACTCTATCAGATGGTTCTATTGTAGATTCAAGTGGAGCAATTAGTTTTGGAAGTAATAATATATCTACTACAGGAGCTCTAAGTGCAGGTGTATCTACCTTAGCAAGCACCTCGAAAATCGGTACTTTAACCTTACAAGATGGTATTATTACAGATTCAAGTGGAACAATTAGTTTTGGAAGTAATAATATATCTACTACAGGAACTCTAAGTGCAGGTGTATCTACCTTAGCAAGCACCTCGAAAATCGGTACTTTAACCTTACAAGATGGTATTATTACAGATTCAAGTGGAGCAATTAGTTTTGGAAGTAATAATATATCTACTACAGGAGCTCTAAGCGCAGGTGTATCTACCTTAGCAAGCACCTCGAAAATCGGTACTTTAACCTTACAAGATGGTATTATTACAGATTCAAGTGGAGCAATTAGTTTTGGAAGTAATAATATATCTACTACAGGAACTCTAAGTTCAGGTGTATCTACCTTCGCAAGCACCTCGAAAGTCGGTACTTTAACCTTACAAGATGGTATTATTATAGATTCAAGTGGAGCAATTAGTTTTGGAAGTAATAATATATCTACTACAGGAGCTCTAAGTGCAGGTGTATCTACCTTCGCAAGCACCTCGAAAGTCGGTACTTTAACTTTGTCAGATGGTTCTATTGTAGATTCAAGTGGAACAATTAGTTTTGGCAGTAATAATATATCTACTACAGGAACTCTAAGTGCAGGTGTATCTACCTTCGCAAGCACCTCGAAAGTCGGTACTTTAACTTTGTCAGATGGTTCTATTGTAGATTCAAGTGGAACAATTAGTTTTGGCAGTAATAATATATCTACTACAGGAACTCTAAGTGCAGGTGTATCTACCTTAGCAAGCACCTCGAAAGTCGGTACTTTAACCTTACAAGATGGTATTATTACAGATTCAAGTGGAGCAATTAGTTTTGGAAGTAATAATGTATCTACTACAGGAACTCTAAGTGCAGGTGTATCTACCTTAGCAAGCACCTCAACAGTAGGTAATCTAACTCTATCAGATGGTTCTATTACAGATTATAGTGGAGCAATTAGTTTTGGAAGTAATAATATATTTACTACAGGAACTCTAAGTGCAGGTGTATCTACCTTCGCAAGCACCTCAACAGTAGGTAATTTAACTCTATCAGATGGTTTTATTGTAGATTCAAGTGGAGCTATTAGTTTTGGAAGTAATAATATATCTACAACAGGATCATTAGTAATCGGTACACCAACCGGGGGGGATAAAGGAACAGGAACAATAAATGCAACCGCAGTATATGATGATAATGTATTACTAACATGTTATGTATTAGATAAAGAATTAGATAACGAAGTAAATTTGGATAAATGGGATTCAAAAGTTGAAAATAAAATAATAAAAGAAATTTATTATGAAGAAAATATTGAAAAAACAAAAACCAAAATAGTAGAAAAAATTCATATTCCACTGCGTAAATTTCTTAAAAAATGCGATAGTGAATATAATCCATTAGATATAGATTGTTATGCGAAACATTGGAAAGAAAAACGACATTTAACATCATTGCCAAATGAGGTAAATTTCGACATGAACGTAAATTTATCAACTGGAGAATGGACACAAAGATTAATTGAAACTGTAGAGATACAAGCAATACATATAGATAATCTAAATGAAAGATTAAAAAGATTAGAGAATAAATGTTGAATTATATAATGTGCGTAATATATAAAAATATTATTTATTAATAAATAATAATGGTTTATAATTTTAAAAAAATAACTGAAACAACCGAACCAGATAAACCATATAATAATGGATATTGTCCGATTACATTAGGGATATTAATGAATAATAATTATACAATAGATAAATATTTAGGACAAGGAGCATATAGTCAAGTATGGAGAGCATTTGATAAAAAAAATAATATATATGTAGTATTAAAGATACATAAAGGTAATAAGAAAGATAATAAAGTGGGCATGTATGAATATAAATTATTGGAAACATTAGACCATCCGAATATAATAAAAGCTTATAATAGTTTCATATATAAATCTCCGATGGGAAAACATTATGTAATGGTATTAGAATATTTAGGTGATGTATTAAAAAAATGTAAATATCATTTTCGAGGAGATTATAAAGATACCGACACAACTGAAATATCAGAATCATTAGATTATGATTCAGATAATGATGAAGAAGTAAGATGTATTCCACCTGATATATTAAAGAGAATAATGAATCAAATATTAGAAGCATTAAATTATTTACATAATACAAAAAATATAATACATACAGATTTAAAATTAGAAAATATAATGTTATCAACACCAATGTATAAAATAAAAAATTTGGATGATTTTAATATAAAATTAATAGATTTTGGTACAAGTCATAGTACTAATAGTAAATTAAATTATAATGTGGGAACATATGAATATAATTCACCAGAAATGATATTAGGTTATCCATATAATACATTAACAGATGTATGGAGTTGTGGTTGTATATTTTTTGAATTATTAACAGGATATTGTTTATTTGATTATAATTTATATTATGATAATAATAAAGATGATGAAGACAGTGAAGATTCTATTATATATAGTGATAGTAGTGATGAAGAGGATGACGAATATTATCATATAGAAAATATATTATTATCAATGATGGTAGAAATATTAGGTAAAATGCCAGGTAAATTATTTAAAAGAGGAAAATATTATAGAATATATTTTAATAATAAAGGAAATTTAAAATATATTCCACGATTTTTAAAAGAAGAGAACATGTATAATTATTTAAAAGATTATTATAATTATAGTAATACAAATGCACAATATTTTGAAGAAATATTATTATTAATGTTAAATAATAATCCAGATAAAAGATATAATGTAAAAAAAATATTAAATCATTCATACTTTAATTAGTTATAATTGTAGCATATTTTTAACTATAACTGCAATAAATACAGTTAAAAACATATATACTATAGAGCCTACTAGATTATTTTGCATAACATTTGCTACGGCAGCAGCATCATTCACTAAAGGTACTGATGGTATCATAGGAAGTAGAAAATTTAAAAGCATCATAATTCCAACAGATACCGCAGCCATCATAAATGCTGGAGTAAGTTCCTTAACAGTCATATTTAATTCCATTATTATTTATATACATATATAAAAGAAAAAAAAAATACATAAATATATGAATTTTTATTAGTTTATTATATTTTTTTATATAATTATTAAATATAATGAACAGCTCAATATGGGGACCAAATGCGTGGCATTTTTTACATGTAATATCATTTGATTATCCAAATAATCCAACACAAGAAGTGCGAGAAAAGTATTATAATTTTTTTGATGCATTAAGTTATGTATTACCATGTGGAGTATGTCGAGATAATTATAGGTTAAAATTACAAAAATTAAATTTATTGGAACATCTGAATAATAAAAATTCTCTAATAGATTTTGTTATAAAATTACATAATAATGTGTCAAAAGATTTAGGTCAAAAAGAATATAAAAAAGAAGATGTAATATTATATTATAATAATTTATATAATACTAAAGAACATGTCGGAGGAATTACAGATGATGTAGGGATTCCTAATAATAATAATATATTATATATAATTTTAATTATATTTGGAATTATTTTTATGTATTTTATATATAAAATAAATCGTAGATAAAAAAATATATAATAATATAGTATAATGGGAAATAATAGTTCTAAAGTATTAGATTTTGATTTTGTCTCAAAAATAACATGGGATATAACAGAAAATCCAGACAAAAATTTATTTATAAAATTACCAGATGGTATTAAAGGAATTCAAATTAATTGTCCAATTCATGCAACACAATTTACAACAGAAACAATCAAAATTAAAGCACAGAATACTAGTAATATAATTACATATTTAGATATATTTAAAGAAATATATAAAGTATATAAAGTTCATAAATATAAAATAATAAATTATGCTGAAAAAAATGATTTACCAGTTAAAATATATTTTAGTAGATTAATACATATTAAAAATAAAAATAATATTAGCATATATATATTAGAATTAACTAACTAATAATATTTTAGTTAATAATAAATGTTTAATAATTATAAATAAAAATAAAACTTTTGTAATATCTTTAAACATATTATAATCACTAATTATATAGATTAAAAATATAAATATTAAATATAAAATTATATCATTTATTAAATCGATATATTCTTGATGTAATCCAGTATTAAAAGTGAATAACATAATAGTTTATTAATTATATTTTTTTTTAGAATAAAACATAATGTAATAATAATTTATATTATATTAATATAATGTCTGATATAATATCTACTAAATGTTGGAATCAATATGAATCTGATTTTATAATTGAAGAATTAAATTTACATATAGCATGGAATTCTAAAAATGCTACAAATATTTTAGTTTATTTAATTAAATTATTCAATATGCCTCATACATTAAACTTAAATAATAACGGGCTCGCACATTTTATTAAATATAATATTAAAGATAAAGTATATTATGACCAACCAATTATTTGGAATGAAATTATAATAAATGATGAATATATTTATGATACAGTAAATAAAACAAAAAATGTAAAACCATTATATTGTTATTATTATAAAGAATTATCCATTAGTAATATTAATAAAATCGCTGGATTAAATATTTATGGTATTTGGTATGATAATAATAAACAAAGTATTTGTATTAATACTAATAATTTTAAGGAAGCACATTATATTATAAAGATTACTTTGGATATTTTAAATGATCATACAATTGATATTAATAAATATATATCATATCTTAAATCTGTTTCAAATAAATATAAAACAAAAAAAGAAATTAATATGTTAATTTATAAAATATATATGTTAAATGAAAGAACTTTATAATAAATACTATTCTTTCCAATTGTAATTACATCCATTACATGTAATAAATGCTGTCATTGGCTCATCTGCACTACGAATTTGTTTTTCAATATATGAACAAACATTTTTTTTACATTTCGGACATTTAAATTTAGTAGTCTGATTCAACGGAGTTTTTGTCATGTTTATCTCTTGTTCCTTAATTGATTGTATATTTAAGATAGTAAAATTATCTGATAATTTATATGGTTTAAAATTAACTAAATCTATGATTAATAATTCATCTGACAGTATTAAACTTTGTATTGAAGTTCCATTCAATTTATAAGTTAATTTTTCATAAATTTCTTTTAACTTATTATTAAATATATATGTTGTATATTCAAAATAATTAGAACGAATATAATTCGTTATTTCATTAATTATTTCTAAACATTTAGACTCATTATCTAATATTTTATTTAAACAATTAAATATATTAATATTATTTAATAAAATATTTAATTCTAATAATATAAAATCATTAAATGATATATATTTATCAGTCAACGCATTAATAACTATATTATTCTCAAGTTTTAATGTTAAACTAGTTATATCATAATTATTATGATATTTTAAGATATAGTTATTTAAATCTATTATAAATGGTTCATCTGATAAATATGTAGATAACATATTGTATACTTTATCATTTTGATTTGTCATAATATAAATTATATTATATTAATAATAAATAAATCAATTTTTATATCTAAATATAAATATCATTATTTATATGAACAATAATATAAATAAAGTGAAAATTAAATATAATTTAAATGAAATTAATATATCTTCTAAATCATTATTAACAGATTTAGAAGAATTAAATAATATATTAGAATATATAAAATTATATAAACAAAAAGGTTTTTGTATGGGAAGTATATTAATACATGTAGAAAATAATATAAATATTACTGAAAAATATTTATTAGAAATATTAGAACATATTACATATTTAAATAATAAAATAACTAAAAATACTTACATTATAAATAATTCTAATAGTACTCTCACAAATTCTACTGAAAATAGTAATACTGAAATTATTAATACTGAAAATATTAATACTGAAAATAGTAATACTGAAAATAGTAATACTGAAAATAGTAATACTGAAAATATTAATACTGAAAATATTATGTTAAGTTTAAATTATATACCAAATAGTAATCTTAATTCTGATGATAATTCTAAAATTATAACTAATATTATGCATAAATATAATACAAATATTCATTCAGATATTAGTATTATAAGTGATATAAGTGATATAAGTGATATTAGTGATATTAGTGATATTAGTGATAAAATAAGTGATAAAATAAGTGATAAACGTGATATTAGTGATAAAATAAGTGATGAATATAAAAAAAAAACACATAACACAAAAAATAAAAAACGTGGGGGATGTTGTTGGTTTTAAAATTATCAAATAACATATTATTTTTATTTATAATGTTTTATATTTATGTTCATTAATATTATATTCTGTTATTAAGGTATCTAAAATATATATTCTCTGAATATAATTATTAATTGTATATTTATATTTTTCAATATCTATTTGATTCATATTTTTTGTGTTTATTAATATAATATTATCTTCTTCTAATATTATAATTTTATTTTGTAATTCATTATTATATCTTACAAGTTCAACAATTGTATAATAATCATTAAAAAATAATGTATATAAATAATTTCCCATAATATTATAATTAATATTATAATATAATAATTTTAAATATAATATTAAGCAGAACGTTTTTTATATTTTTTTTTAGGTATTTCAGAAATAATTTTTTTACATGTTTCTATGGTTATTTTTTCTACGTCATAATCAGCTGGAATTTTAAGCAGAACGTTTTTTATATTTTTTTTTAGGTATTTCAGAAATAATTTTTTTACATGTTTCTATGGTTATTTTTTCTACGTCATAATCAGCTGGAATTTTATAATTTTTCTTAGAAGTTTTAATATATGGACCATATGGACCATTTAATATTGATACAGAATCATTTAATTTTTTAATTACTGCGGATTTATTGTTTGTACTATTTGAAATTATTTCTTTAATTGTATCTAATGTGATGTTCTCTTCTTCATAATTTTTTAAATTATAATTATTCTCATTATATTTAAAATATAACCCATATTGTCCATTACATATATCTACAGGTTTATTGTTATAATTAAATATAGTATATGGATATTTTAATAATAATACAGCGTCTTCTAATGAAAAATTATCAAATTCAGTGTGAATTTTACCATATTTATAATTATTTTCACCTAAATCTTCACGCACGGTTGGACCATATTTACTAATATATTTAATAATTTCATTACCATTAAGTGGATGATTACCTAATAAAGTATTCGTAAATGAAGCATTTGACTTAGTAGAATTAGATATAGTACCAATTGTATCCATAATAGTTTTATAATATTGTCTTGTAACTTTATTCCAATCAATTTTACTTTTTTCTATCAAATCTAACTGTTCTTCCATTAATTTAGTAAATTCATAATTAATTAGATTATTAAAATTTAATTCAATAAAGTTATTTACCAATGTTCCCAATGGTGTTATAATAATTTTTTTCTTATCTGCGCCATATATTGTTTCAACTGTATTTTTAGTTAATTTATTATTTTTATAATTAATCTCTAATACATTTATTTTTTCACCTTTTATATCACCAATGAACGCATATTTTTTAGTTAATATTGCGGATAACATTATTGCATAAGTACTCGGGCGTCCGATTCCCAAAATATCTAATTTCTTTATTAAAGAACCTTCTGTATAACGACAAGGTCCATTTTTATATTTCTCGATTGCATTTAATGAGTTTAAGTTAAATATATCATCAACGTTTATGGTTTCTAATATATTATGAAATATTAAACTATCTAATTCTGTATCAGAGTCACTATCATTCGGATCTTGTATCTCCTGTGGATTATATAATTTTTTAAATCCATCAAAAACAACTTTATTATATTTCGATATAAAATTATATTTACTATAATTACATATTTGAAAATTATAAATATTTTCATCATATACATGATTTGACATTTGACTCGCAACTGTACGTTGCCAAATTAATATATACAATTTTCGTTCATATTCATCTTCTATTTTAGAATTATCAAAATTTATTTTGGTAGGACGAATCGCTTCATGTGCTTCTTCGGTTTTATTCTTAGATTTCTTTACATATATAGTTCTATTATAATATTCAGTACTATATATTTCACAGATATATTGTTTAATCTCGGATAAACTATCCTCTGATAAATTTGTTGAATCAGTTCTCATATAAGTTATTAAACCAGCCTCATATAATTTTTGAGCACATGACATTGTACTTTTTGCACTCATCGAATAACGTATATTTGCTTCTTGTTGTAAAGACGATGTGATATATGGTGGTTTCGGTTTAATTGTGATACGATTTACTTTAATATTGGTTAATATAAAATTCTGCGCAACACCTTTTTCAAGTATTTTAGTAACATTTTTCTCTAATGTTATAATTTCCTTCAATTTTGTTACAATTTTAAAATCTTTAAATAAAATTACTGATACATTATATACTTTATTAGAAGTAAAAGCAGCAATTTCTGTAATTTTATCTGATAATATTTTTAAAATAATTGATTGAACTCGTCCAACTGAAATAGATTCTCCTTTTGTATAATTATTGGGAATATTGTTCCATAATATTGGCGATAATAAATATCCAATTAAACGATCTATCACTCTTCTCGCCTGTTGGTTATTAACTTTACTCTGATCAATTACTGTTATATTTGCTAATGCATAATCAATTGCTTTCTGAGTAATTTCGGTAAATACTATTCGCTGTGGATTTTTTAATTTTAATACATTTGCTAAATGAAAACCAATACTTTCACCCTCAATATCTTTATCTGTCGCAATTATTACATTACATTTTTTAGATAATTCTTTTAATTCTTTTATAACTTTTGACTTATCTTTCATAATATGATATTGTGGTAATAATGTTTCTCGATCGATTGATAAAGTCTTGCTATCTAAATTAACTATATGCCCAAAAGAAGCTCTAACTATATACTTTTCACCTAAATATTCTTGAATTTTTTTTATTTTTGCAGGAGATTCAACAATAACTAATGTTTTTGACATTTCATATAATACATACTTTATAATAGAATATCAATTTTATATAATTATAAAAATAAATGATTAATCCATATTATAAAAAATTATATAATTATCACTTGAATTTACAGTATCATATCGTATTTCAGAAATATTATCATCGTCCATCACATACCATTTATTATTATTATTTATAATACTTGTATAATGTCCACGATTTAAATTACCATAATGATTAATAACAGAATATAAAGAATAGTTATTATTAGTATCAATAGATTCTGAATAATTCCATATATATTTATTTAATGAAAAATTAGCCGAAAATTTTATTAAATTATTTAGTTTAGTAGAATTATTATTAAATCTTTTTAATGCAATTGTTAATGTTTTTGGTAATTCCCAAATATAATATTTATGAATTACATTTTGTGATTTACATTTTTCACATTTATAATCATCTGCTTTAAAATATTTAAAATATTCGTCAAAACATTCTTCTAAAGTATTACAATTATTCACTGATACATTTAATATATTAAATACTTCAAATAATATTTCTACATTATGGCATTCATTACAAGTTATATTATATATTTTTTGGCCATAAAATATTTCATTAAGATCTGAATATTGATTTTTAAAAGTTAATTCTTTATTTTCATTAGATAATTTTAATAAGTTTGTAATAGATGTATCTGTCTGTTTGTTTAAAGTATAATTATTTCCAAAAAAAGTTATAATATGATCTAATAATAATTGTAATATATCCGAACTATCCTGTTGTAATTGAATTGATTCTTTACGTATTTGTTCAATTAGTTTTAAGAAACTTGTAGGAATTATTGATGTTATATCATTCTCTATATGTAATTCTTTAATAATTTTATATAATTCTAAAAATATAAATCGTTTATCTATTTTTTTATTTATTACATATTCTATTTCTTTAAGATGTTTATTAATATAGTCTATAAATATTTGATTATATGCTAATGACTGTAATATACAATTTATATAACATGTATTACCAATATTCTTTATACCTTTCATATAATAATTTGTATAATTAATATAATTTTAAATATAAATTAACTCTAATTTTATTATAAAAAAAAAAATATTATTAAATTTATTTATCTATTACACATACGTCCCTGTCCTAGATAACCATTAGTTAATGGTGTTACAGTACAACCAGATGAATTACATATATTATTTGTTAATTCATTTGGTCTAATATGAGAATTAAAAGGTAATTTTGATAGTTCTAGTGTTTTTTTTGTATTACTCATAATTTGTGTTGCATTAGTAGTCATATATTGTCTAGTAGTATTCGAATTATATAGTTGATTTTGTGCTTGAAAACTATGCATCATCTGATTAGAAGGTACATAATTATTAATTAATCGGGAATTCATTGCAAAATGTAATATATGGTTTTCATTCGGTACGTTGGACATTATATATTATATTACATAGATATTTTTTTTTTCCGACCACGCTTATTTTTTTTAATTTCTTCACTATTTATGGATGCTTCAAGAAATTCTGAAATATTTTGAACTTCTTCAATCTCTCTTTTTAATATATCAAATCTATCTGGTTTTTCTACATTATCTTCCTCATTTGTAGCATCATCATCATCGTCATCATCATCATCGTCATCATCCTCTTCATCATCCTCTTCATCATTCTCATTATTATCATCATCCACATTAGAATCCGCAACATGCTCGGCATTAGTATCAACAACAGTCTCGGCATTAGTATCAACAACAGTCTCGGCATTAGTATCAACAACAGTCTCGGCATTAGTATCAACAACTTCGTCGTCATCATCATCATCATCATCATCATCATCATCATCATCATCATCATCATCAGATTCTATTGTTTCATCTTCGTCAACAACTGCGATATCTTCAATATAATCATTATTTACACTAGAAACATTCATATCAATAATATCACTGTCATATAAATTAATATTATCAGTATCTTTATCAGCACTAAGATCAAATAAATTATTTGACTCAGAATTTGTATTAATTAATTTCGGACATATTTTAGATAATAAAGAATTAATAAGTGAATTAGAATTATGAGATGATTTTTTGGTAGATGTTGTTCCACCATTAAGTTTTGTTTCAAGTTCAATAATTTTATTATTTAATTTAGAAATTTGAGTATAAATAAAATAAAATAAAATAGCAAAACCGACCACAGTTATTATAGTATCAAGCATATTAAATTATATATAATTATATTTTAGTAATTTAAACTTAATAATTATATTAATATAATAATAATGATAAGTCCACAGGATTATAATGTTATTGATAATCAAGTATATAATAAACCAAAAGTTAAAAAAATATTGAAATCTAATATTATAAATATAGATAGTAATAATCGTCAAAAATATACGAAATTGATAACAGAGCCAATAAATGGTTCAATTGGAACAGATGCGATTACAGTATTAAGTAATCATCGGATTAAAGTATATCATCCAAATCATTTAATGCAACCATCTGATACAACAATTCAAATAATTTTACAAGATGTAGAAGGTGATTATAAGAATAATAAATTTTTGAAAACCATCGGAGGAATTCCAATAAATTATATAAATTATAGTACAACTGCAGGTTTTCCAATTCATTCTATAAGGATTGTTCCATTGAAGGTAGGAGATATAATTCAAAGAGATGTTTCCACAAATTTAATACAAAGTGATTATTATATTATTGATATTAAAAATGATATATTAATCTCAAATATTATAACAAATTCAACTGGAGGTGGGACAAATATGAAAGCTTTAAGAATTGTAGATATAGAGCAAGGATATAAATATGCGTCAAAATTTAAAATATCATTTGGAGAAAGTTTTAAAAATATAGTATCTACTAGATTAATTAGTATTGAATTATCAAATACACAATTAGCAATACAAAATAGTAAACCTATTTTAGAAACAGATGATAATTTAGTAAATAGGAAAGATTTTAATGAAGCAAATGATACAATATATTGGATAAATGAAGATGATAAAATAAAAAAATATAATGTATCGTTAATATCAGATAATAGAATTAATAATAAAATTATTTTAAAAGATAATACAATAAATATAACTAATGCACAAGCAACACAAGGTGAAGTATTAACAACATATTTATTAAATAATTCACCAAATGTATATATTCCAGTAGTTTTATATAATAATTATTTATATTGGCCTGATAATTATGTAAGATATGCAAATAGTATATTTTTTAATTATATTAAAGTTACTTATTTAGCTTTGTTATCTACACAATTATTAAATGAACGAACATTATTTTTAGAAGGTATGGCAGATAAAAGTATCCCATTAACAAATGTCAATCAATTTTTATATGATTTAAATTTGGTGACTAATATTGCAACATTATTAACATTTATTACAGATAATATAATTGGGGTAACAAATATAACAATTGTAGCACTAATTGAAGATAATACCAGTCCGCCAGCATTGATTACAACATTAGCTGATACAACTATTATGAGAATGTTTCATAAATATTTAAATTTAACTCGTGATTTATATAGTAAATATGATTATTATAATACACAAAATAGTATATATTTATATGGTTGTTATTGGGAAATTTTTGAAACAATTAATAATTCAAATTATTATATAGATAGTACAATAAAAACATTAGGTAAAATTAAATTAACTCCAATGATAAATACTTCTAGTGATACACATAAAATTATACCATCACGAGCAGTAAATAGTGTAAGTGAATATACTATATATCCAATTTATAAAATTATAATTAATCAAGGCACATATACATCTAAAAGTTTTATATTAGAAACCGAAAATAAATTTAATAGTATTCCAACATTAGAATTTAATTATAATTCAAATAAATTTGAACCTAAAGTATTATTAAATAAATTAAGTGTTAAAATAAAAGATCAATTTCATCATTTTAAAGTATCATTAGATAATGATAATAATATATGTAAAATAAATCAATACAAAGATATATTTTCATATACAACAAGTGATAAATTAAATGAAGATGAACAAGGACCATTTATTGTAAATGATCAATTTACTAATATATATATTAAACATAAAGGACATCAATTACATACTGGAGATATAATTTATATTACAGGTGCAACAAAATTGTCGAATATTCCAACAAATGAAATTAATAAAGAACATGTAGTTATAACAAATCCTGTATATAAATGTTATGTGCGATTAATGTTAGGAATTCCAGATACAACATTATTATTAAGTGGTGGAAAGATGGATAAAGCAACTACAACTGGAGAATATTATTTTCATTATGGATTAACACAAATTGAAGATAGTACTTATAAAAGTGGAAATGCACCAAATTATATTGGTAGTCATTTAATTAATAATACTATAAATATATTTAAAACGAATGAATTACTATTAAAAGTGGATCAATTAGGTAAAAAAAATATTGTATTAGGTAGAATATCTTCTGTTAAAACTGCAGATGCAAATGGAAATTATGAAATAAATTATACTTTATTGTCTGAAATAAATTTTGAAATCGGTGATATTATAGTATCATCTGAAACAACAACTACAGCAATGATACTACCAAAAACTTATGGTAGTGATATTTCCGCTAGTTCTCATGAAATAGGATTGCCTAACAAAGATGAATTATCCGAATTAACCAATGATATAACATTAATTGGGAATAGTTCAGATGGATATTCTATTCAAAGCACTACAATACCAAACAAAACGTCATTAGATGGTATTGGAGGAACTAATATTAATATAAGAATTCCTGTATCATTTTCATTATTAAATAATAAAGATTATACGCCTTGGAAAGCACTCGGATTTACAAATGTAAATACTGAATTTAGTACAGAACAATCGAATACTCAAAAAGTAAATAAAGCATTTATTGAATATAGTTATTTGGAAAATAATACATCTAATAATATTACAGGACGAAATTTATTATTAAAAACTAAAAGTAATACTAATTTTACAATCGGATCTCATATTTATATAGATAATCATGAAATAAATACAAAAATAATTAAAGAAAAACCACCAATTCAATTACAAATTAGTTCATATGAACCATTTAGTGCATGGTTAGATAAAATAACTATTAAACAAAAAAATGAAATAAATACATGGTTAGATGCTAATATATCCACATTTTATGTTGCAGGAACAACTGGTGCTAATTCAATTATCGCAAGTACATATTATAGTACACGCACTATAATTTATTATACTGTCCCATATACTAGTAATCAAAAACAAGATTTAGGGAATCTAGGAAATAGTATTAATCAATATGATGATATTGAGTATTATGATTATAATCTTGAATCATCTTTAAAAAATATTTATGGAATTAAAAAAAATAGTTTCATTTATATTTATAAAAATAATAAAAATGTAAGAGATTTAACTGATATTGATGGAGATGGTATAACTTCGGGTATACCAGATGGTTATTATAAAGTATTAGATAATTTAAATATTGATTTAATTTCATCATTTTTCCCACATTTAAATAAATCGATTAATGCAATAGTTATAGATTATGAATTCACAGATAGCACTACAAATAAAGTGTCATGGGGATATATTAATCGAGGATTTATGCGAGCACCAGTCATTAATACCGAAATTGTCGGATATAATAAAACTCATACAACAGTCTCTTCTACATTTTCAGTTAGTAAAACTGCTGGAACTAAACTAATCACAATACCTCGCACTGATGCAACAAAATTTAGTAAAGGATTCATTATTATATTAAATGGTATATATATTAATAATACATCTACATTTATCGATAATAAATACTCTAGAAATAGTATCACTACAATGGAATCAAATATAGTAGATACAGTAACTGATGATGAAAATAATGATACATATTCTATTATTAGATGCAAATATGATTTATTATATGACCATTACATTACGGAAAATATATATAAATATAATTTTATTACTAATTTAACCGAAAGTACATTACGTGGAGCAAATATAATTAAAGTAATAGAAAGTACTGAAACTACTGCGAATGTACTAATTGGTAAAGTTGTTAAAATCGATTGGAATAAACAAGTTAGTTCAATGACTGATGCTCAACAACAATTATATATTGAAGATATTAACTATATTACGGCAGTTAGTTCAGTGTCCGGAAATATTGAAATTACATTAAAATATAATTTAATTAATGCACATACATATGGTGTTAATATAGTTATATTTGATGAGAATGTTGAAAACAATGATATATCTACACAAGTATTATATATTGATAATATATGGTATACTAGAGTTTTCTATAACGGAATACGTTCTATTTATGATAGACAATATGATGGAGATAAAGTTATACCTTCGACAAGTAATAATGCTATAGGACATCCATATTTTAATCCATTTTTAACATTTAATATATATATTGATAATAATAATGGTTATTATATACCACATTCTAATTTAACAAGTAATAATACAATCGATACATCTATCGATATTATTATGCCTATTCCACCTGATATATATGATACATATACATATAATGATGAAGATATTATTTATAAAGATAAAAATTCTTCAATCAAAATTAATGGTATATTTATAAATGATTTATGGAATAATAATTCAGATATTACAGGATATGATTATTATCTTAATTTTAATTCTGTAACAATTCCTGGAAAATATAATGGATTCGCTGGAAATATTACTATACATAATAATCCAACAAAGAATCATATTAATTATCATAAAGGATTCACAATTAATGATATCGAAACTATTAAAGATGGAAATGTATCATATAATATTTTAAAATTAAATTTATTATCTAATAATTTAAACATTAATCCTCCTCCTAATTTAATTACTCCATTATTAAAATTAAATGATATAGAAAGTAGACCTTATAAAGTTGGTTATGGTGGGATTATATATCAAAAACAAATTCAAAATGTAGTTAATGTTGAAGGAGAAAAGTATATTTATTTATCTATTAAACATTTCGATAATATTATTACTAACAAATTTACTGCAAGTGATTCGGCATTTGCTAAAATATTATTAAATTCTAAAATTGGAAATAATATATTTAATTCTTTCATTAACACTCAAAAAAATTTCACTGAAGGACCATTGCCATATTTAGATGAAATTGAAATTCAATTCTTTAATGATAATGGTAAATTATATGACTTTAATAATCAAGAAGTATCTTTCACACTTGAAATAATTACAGAAGAAGAAGTTCTCGATGTTATTAATATTAATCCAAATTATATATAAATAAAATTCATATAAATAAATGTTTTTTTTATTTTTTTTACAGGACTTTGAGAATTCTCAGCTACGCGCCTGATTTTTTTTTTTAGGAAAGTTTATTCCCCCCCCCTCTCATTTTTTTTTTACATTTATTTTTAATTACTGTCATTGACAGATTTCATTTTTATTGTTATAATTATATTATTTATATTTATTATGATTAGTTATGATTATTATTATATGTATTAGATATGTATATATATAATATTTATTTACTGTCATAGACAGTTTTATGACACTTATCTTGATTTAAAATTAATATATAACATATAATATATAATATGGTTTTGTACGAGTGTTATAATTGTGGTTATACAAATATTAATAAATTAAAAATGAGAAATCATTTAGCGAGAAAACGAATCTGTCAAAAAATACGAGAAAATATAAATTTAAATAATTTAAAAGAACTTATTTTACAAGGTATTTCTTATCAGGAATATTTAAATCTGAAAAATAAAAAATGTTCTGTAAGTGTAAATGTAAGTGAAAAAGCAGTATTTGTAAGTGAAAATGAAGTATTTATAAGTAATTCTACAATATCAACATATATATGTAATTATTGTTCTAAAGAATATAAACATCGACAATCATTATATACTCATACAAAATTATGCAAACAAAAAAAACAAACAATAACTACACATGAAAATACTACAGAATTATGTAGTCTATTACAACAACAATTATATAAAACATTTAAACAACTGGATAATAAAGATAAACAAATTACTAAACTTATTAAAAAATCTAATAATAATAATATTAATAATGGAATAATAAATAATAATAATAATAATATAGTAATAAATAGTTATACAACTCCTGATCTAAGTCATTTAACAAGTAAAGATATTTATAGTTGTTTATCTAAAAATGTATTTTGTGCAGCAGAGTTGATCGAGAAGATATATTTTAATAAAGATAAACCGGAAAATCATAATATTTGTTTAACAAATTTAAAAACTCCATATATTTCAGTATTTGATGGAACGAATTGGAATATTAAAAAGAAGGTGATTGCGTTTGATGATTTGCTTGATCAGTGTGAGAATACATTTACAGATTTTGTAGCAGAATGGAATGGAAAATATCCAGCAACCGTATTAAAGTTTAATAAATTTTTGGATCGCATATATGATGATACTGATTTATTACGGAAGAATATTTATGAGGATTTAACTTATAAACTGTATAATAATAGTAAGAAATTGAATATAAAAATATGAAGAATATTGTTATACTAATTTATATTTTATAATAATTTATAATAATTTATAATAATTTATATTTTATAATAATTTATACTAATTTATATTTTATAATAATTTATACTAATTTATATTTTTAATTACATTTAAGAATTATATATTAAAACAAAAATGTTTTTTTTATTTTTTTTACAGGACTTTGAGAATTCTCAGCTACGCGCCTGATTTTTTTTTTAGGAAAGTTTATTCCCCCCCCCCTCTCATTTTTTTTTTACATTTATTTTATTGTCTTAGTTACTCTTTTTTTATTTATTATTTATTATACAATATTAATTTCTTATTTGTGATAGTTTATTATTACGATATTATGTATTTGATTAAATATATTTTATATTCCATATGTCTCATAATGTCTCACAATGTCTCATATTGTCTTGTTATTGATATAAAATTAATATATAATATATAATATATAATATGGTTTTGTACGAGTGTTATAATTGTGGTTATACAACTTTACATAAATGTAAGATGAGAAATCATTTAGCGAGAAAACGAATATGTAAAAAAATACGAGAAAATATAAATTTAAATAATTTAAAAGAACTTATTTTACAAGGTATTTCTTATCAGGAATATTTAAATCTGAAAAATAAAAAATGTGCTGTAAGTGTAAATGTAAGTGAAAAAGCAGTATTTGTAAGTGAAAATGAAGTATTTATAAGTAATTCTACAATAACAACATATATATGTAATTATTGTTCGAAAGAATATAAACATAGACAATCGTTATATACTCATACAAAAATATGTACACAAAAAAAACAACCAATAACTACACATGAAAATACTACAGAATTGTGTAGTCTATTACAACAACAATTATATAAAACATTTCAACAACTGGATAATAAAGATAAACAAATTACTAAACTTATTAAAAAATCTAATCATAATAAAAATAATAATATTAATAATGGAATAATAAATAATAATAATATAGTAATAAATAGTTATACAACACCTGATCTAAGTCATTTAACAAGTAAAGATATTTATAGTTGTTTATCAAAGAATGTATTTTGTGCAGCAGAGTTGATAGAGAAGATATATTTTAATGAGAATAAACCGGAAAATCATAATATTTGTTTAACGAATTTAAAAACTCCATATATATCAGTATTTGATGGAACGAATTGGAATATTAAAAAGAAGGTGATTGCGTTTGATGATTTGCTTGATCAATGTGAGAATACATTTACAGATTTTATAGAAGAGTGGAATGGAAAATATCCAGCAACCGTATTGAAGTTTAATAAATTTTTGGATCGCATATATGATGATACTGATTTATTGCGAAAGAATATTTATGAGGATTTAACTTATAAACTGTATAATAATAGTAAGAAATTGAATATAAAAATATGAATTGAAGTATAATAAAAAAAATATATAATCTAATATATAAATATGATATTACAATTAATGTATTATAGTTATTATATAAATTATAGTTTATATTTTTTAGCGACATATTATATATTTGGAACGATAAATTTATCTCATGATATTTATACAAAATTTAAAACATATGATAATCACATAGTATTATTATTGATTGCTACTGTAGATGAAGATTGGATAGTATTAGAAGAATTATGATCCCCCCATATTTGCAATAACTAATGTTCCATTTTGAACTAGTTTTAATGTATTCGGATTATTTAACGGATCCCATATTTTACCCATGTAATTCCATATGATGGAGAATACTTCGTGGTCTTGAGAGTGTTTTCCCCAATCATTCCTATAAACTCGATCTAGATTAGATGCATATGATTGACCATGAATATGTAATTTATTAAATACATTTCGGGTTAATGGGTCTTTATAAAATAATATTTTAACAGCTGGATCAGTCATTCGAAGATAATTGTTAATATTCATAATTTGGCGATGATATAAACCCAATATAGCATGATTCATAGCTGGTTCACTACTTCCGAATCCAAATGCACTTCCGAGTGCATTGCCGATAATATTTCCGATATCACCTATATTATTTGCTACAGCTATTGTACTACTAATCGCTGGACCAACTTGATTTTTAACAGCATTAAATGATTGTTGTGCAGCCTCATTCGCAACTCTAGCGGTTTCTGCTGCAGCCTGTCTAGCAGCTCTAGCGGTAGCTTCTGCAGCCTTTCTAGCTTCTTCTGCCGCCTGTCTAGCAGCTCTAGCGGTAGCTTCTGCAGCCTTTCTAGCTTCTTCTGCCGCCAGTCTAGCAGCTTTAGCGACAGCTTCTGCCGCTTTTCGTACATTTTCTCCGACACATTCAGCAATTTTTTCGGGGTCAGGATAATATATTGAAATATTGCTAAGTGAACAATTAATATTGTAAGTATCAATATTAGGTTTAGGAACAATGGGAATAGCGTTGCGAAGGTTCTTTGGGAGATTAAGATTTGTATTAATTTTGGGCAATGTAGGTAATAATACATTAGTAATAGATTTAGTAAATTTAAAGAAACCTTGTAATGTATTTTTAAAATTTGTATCTTTATTTTTATTATTATCCATGAAAGAGTTAATATTATTATCAATAGTGATACCAAATGTATAAACATTAAAGAATAATGATATAATAATAAAAATACCTAAAATAGTGAAAACTATAGATATGAAATTAATAAAGTAATCTATCATTTTATTATATAATATATAAATTAATTTAATATAAAAAATATAGATTATATATTATATAATGAATAATTTAGAAAATAATATGAAAAATAAATATTTAAAATATAAAGAAAAATATAATAAATTAAAAAATTTTTATAATTTATTTGAGGAGAATTATCAAACCGCTGGTAAATTACATAGAGAAAATGAATATTGTTATTTAACAAATAAGAAATTTGAGGAGAATGATTTTGTATCTCAATGTAGTAAATGTAATAATTGGGGATTAGTAACAGAAATGATTAAATCAAAAAATTGTAAATATTGTAATAATGATATGAATCATAATATAGAATTAAAAGAAGAGAATATAAATAATATAATGGAATTAATAAATAATAGAGAAGATGAAGATTTAGTAGACATTGGTTTAAAAAACTTATATATTACAGATGATAATGATAATGATGATGATAATGATGATAATAAATTAGTGGATATATATAATAAGAGATTATTACAGGATGATAAATTATTTAATAATTCATATAATGATTATAATAATAGTAATAATTTAGAGTTAAAAGAATTATTATTACAAAATACACATAATTTAATAGAACAAGTAATTCCACAAGATTATTTGGGAACATATGAATATCATAATAAATTTCATAAGAATTTAGAAGAGAATAATGAAGATGATTCAGATATTAACAATGATAGTTGTTTATATTGTATTTATAATAAAATATTATAATGAATATATATATATATATGGAATTACACAATAAACATAAACATAAAAATAGAAAATACAGTGGTGGAAAATTGCTAGGTATGGGAGCACATGGTTGTGTATTTGACAAAGAATTAAGATGTAATACTCGACCTACACAGTATATTATTACACAAAATAGATTTAAGAATAATTTAGTAACAAAAATGTCACTAGATTATTCATACACAACCGAAAGTTTAGTAGAGTGGGACATAGGTACATTATTGAAATCAATATCAAATTATGAAAAATATTTTAGAATTCCGATAGGAAATTGTGTGGCAACAATAAATACTAAAGACACACCACTTGGTGAACACAAATCAGAATTAAAAAAATGTAAATTATATAATAAAGTATTACACGATAAAAATTTAGTATATAATACATATCTGGAAAGATATGTAATAAATAAAGATGACAAAAAATTTTATCCATTTAGATTATATTTTTCAGAAAAAGCAGATATAGATTTAAGTAACTTTTTAAAAAATAGTAATACTACAATTATAAATTATATATACTTACCATTTTATTTTCTAAATATAGGATATGGATTAAACTTACTGAAAGATAAATATATAATTCATAGTGATTTAAAAAAACAAAATATATTACTAAATTTGAAACAATCTAAATATTGTAATTTTATGGAATTTTATAATAATATACCATTATGTAGAATAACTGATTTTGGAATATCTAAAGATGTATATATATTTCAACAATTAAAAGTATCTAGTATAGATAAAAAAACATTTGTGAAAAAATTTTGTGAGAAATATAAATTTTCTTATATTATATTACCACCAGAATTTAATACAATATCACATTTAGTTAAATATCATGAAATAAAAGACAAAGATACATTAATAAAAGAAATAGTTAATAAACTACAGAATTATAAATTACCATTTTGGGATCTAGATTATATACCAATATTAATAAATAAAGTATATACAAAAAAAACATTAGATTATAATAAAATTTTTAAATATTTTAAAACACATTGGGAAAAATATGATCTATATAGTTTTGGGTTATTATTATATACAATATTTAACCAAGATGTTAATAATAATATGATTATTAATACATCTTTTGGAATATTTGATTATAATATATTTAAAAATATATATATAGAGTTAGCAATAAATTTATGTAATATAAATCCAACGAAACGTTATAATATAGAAAAAGTAAATACAATATTATTGAAAATTATAGATAAATATATATATAATTTTAAGAATATTAATTATAGTACTTATGATACATATAGTTCATTCAAGATTTTTAATGATAGTTTTAAAACAAATAATTCATCACCTGAGTCGAGAAATAGTGTTCGAGATATTCGAACATCTGATTTATTAACATATAATAATAAATCAGAAACTACTAATTCATCAAAATACATAAATACTAATTCATTTTAATATTTATAATAAAGTAAATACAACTACACTAACTGAAATTAATGTAATAACAATAGAATAATTTAATCCGATTAGTTTAAATATCATAGATACTAAAAATGAAGCTAATAACACTAAAATATCTTTTAATATTAATTGATGTGCAAAATTACCAGCAATATCAATCATTGAATTTACAAAATCATTGTCTTTAATAATTTTTAATAGTTGTATTAATGCAATATCAAATATAGTTGTAGTCAATATTAATAAACCAATTAATATTACGATACTTTGGAAACTAAATACCTTAAATAAAATAATGCTAATAATTACCATCATTACTATATGAATAAAATCAATTAGATATGCTTTATAACTATATTTTTTATAATGATTACTAATTTTAGGAATATATAAATTAGATAGATTGATAACTAAAAATAATACTGATAATGCGAAAATTGCTCCGAGAATATTAAATAACATAATAATAATAATATATATATTATAATAGAATATATTTATTATGAATTAATTATAAATATTTTTTTATAATTAATTTATATAATGAAAGAATATATATTATTATTAATTATAATATTTATGTTATTATTAAGTTATATAATATTAAAGATCACTACATTAGATTATGGTATAGATTATAATTTAATAAAAAGATTAGATGAAGAAAATAAATAATAATAATATTTATTAAGAATAAATAACATAAATATAATAAATATAATAAATATAATAAATATAATAATATAATGAAAGATATTAATATTGATAAGATAAAAATCTTTTTCGAAGAGCATAAAAATTATATATTAATTGTAATATGTGTATTACTTGCATGTGGTATAGGATGGTATTTATATAATAATAAATATTTATTAGGAGGTAAAGAATTAGTAGGTTCTGATTCTTTAATAAGTGATATAAATAATTTAAACGAGAAAGCACAATTAACATTATATTATTCAGATGAATGTTCTGCATGTAATATAGTTAAACCAATATGGTTAGAATCGAAGAAAACATTAAATGGTATTAATATACAAAATAATATAATAGATATGATTGAAGTAAATGGACAAGATAATATGGATGAATTAATTAAGAATGATATAGAAGTATATCCGACAATAACATTAAATGTTAAAGATAAAAAAATAGTTTATGATGGTTCAGATTATGATCATTATAATTTAGAAACATTTATTAATTCTAATTTATAGAAATTTAATATACATTTTTTTTATGTTGTGTTTTATTATCTTTTGTTTCTAATATTTTATCTAATAACATGAATAATATTTCAAATTGTTTCCAAGTATGTTCTTTAGATGTAGTATCCATTACAGTCCATAATTTTTTAAAGTGGATTGCTTTCATCATTGATTCATTATTACCCCCAACAGACTCATCATAATTTAGACCCATAAAAAATGCTTCATTTCTAGTTTTACAATACTCTCTAAATTGTCCAATATGTTCATCGAAAAATTTATAAATTAAACTAGGACATAAATTATTCACGGTATTTAAATGTTGAATATATAATTTAATATCATTTTCTTCTGGAAATAATTTAGATAATTCTTTTAAATAATTTAATAATTGATTATTAAATGCTTTTTTTAATTGTGATCGCATAATATAAATATAATATAATTTGTTTCTTTAAACCAATAAATATATAAAATGGGATAAGAATATTAATACATTATACTTAAAAAATTATAACTTCCGTGCTGTAATTATTATATAAAAATATATTAATTTATTAAGGTAGAAATTTACCAGGTGTATTAGATACTATATCAACAAAAAAAGTACATTTCCTTGACAACTTAAACTTTGATGATGTTGTTAATAGACTTATTTATCCCATTGTACAACTTCATCTGTGTAAATTACATATTAAATAATGCGTATTTCTATTAATTATCTTTTAAGTATTTATATATAATATATGGAAGCAGTTTTATTTTATAGTAATAATTGTAGTATATGTAAAGATTTATCTATTTTTAAAACTTATAAAAGTATTGATAAAATATGTATTGATTCGTTAAAAGTGAGAAAAAAATTACCAAAATATATTACAACTGTTCCTACAATTACAACTAAACAAAATGGTAATATTCAAATATATAAAGGTAATGATGTAAAAAAATGGTTTGATATGGTTGATAATTCTAATACAACTATCAAAACGATTTGTAAGAATACCGAACCTCCTAGAACTATGCCAAATAATAATACACAACCAGTTGTACCAACACAAGATGATAATTCTATTGCTGATTTTTATTCAGGTGATAATTTTTCATCAAATTTTTCAGGATTGGAAGGTGAAAATAGTACTGGGTTTGAAGGTAGCAATTTTGCATTTATAAATGAACCAGAAATAAATACACCAAATAATTCATCTAATAATTCATCTAATAATTCATCAAGTAATGTTAATAAAACTGAGTTTGAATTAAGTATGGAGAAAATGATCGCTGAAAGAGGAAAAATATAAATAACTAGCAAAAAAAAATATATTTTAATAGTATATATATATATATGGATTTATTTAATAATATTATTGATACTACAGAACAACATTTAAATATATTAATGGATAATATATATTTATCTACAATTATAAAAGTATTATTAATTATGTATTCTTGTATAGTTGCACCAACATTACCTGCCAATATATTACAATTATTAGATAATGTAATTATTAAAATATTAGTAGTATGCGCAATTATATTTCTTGCTAAACGTGATTTAGGTATTAGTTTATTAATTGCAATTGTATTTGTTGTAACATTACAATTAATTAATAAAAATAAATTAATAAATTTAACTGAGATTAAAAAAGTTATTGAAGGAGGAGGTGAAGTAAATAATGTAGAAAATAATAATGTTGCAGATAATTATAATGAAGAATTATCTACAATGATACCGAGTGATGAACCATCGTCAATGATACCAACTGGATCAACAAATATTTATAATGAAATACCATCTTCAATGATTCCAATCGAAGAACAATCTTCTATAATACCAAGAGAAGAACAAGCTTCGATGATGCCAAGAGAAGAACAATCTTCTATAATACCAAGAGAAGAACAAGCTTCAATGATGCCAAGAGAAGAACAAGCTTCAATGATGCCAATAGAAGAACAAGCTTCAATGATGCCTATAAGCAATAATTGTGTAGAACCATTGGGATTTGATAGTAATTTAGATTTTGCAATGTTTTAATTATTAAATAATTTATCAAAATTAATTTTAGTATTTAGAATTCTATTTTCAATATAATCAATATCATCATTAGTTATATCATCATTAGTTATATCATCATTAGTTATATCATCTTCAATATGTTTCCATGGTTTTTTAAAAACCATTGTTGATAAATTATTATTAATTATTTTTTTTTTAAGTTTAATATTGGTAATAAATTGTTTAATATTATCAATATAATTATTGTCTGTAGGCATATTCGATTGCATATCTGTAGGCATATTCGATTGCATATCTGTAGGCATATTCGATTGCATATCTGTAGGCATATTCGATTGCATATCTGTAGGCATATTCGATTGCATATCTGTAGGCATATTCGATTGCATATCTGTAGGCATATTCATATCGGAATAGTCTAATAGATCATCAATCTTATTTTCATGCTCATTCTCTAATATATTATCAGATGGTTGTAAAGTTTGCATAATATAATTTAATTGATTTTGATTTAATTCTTCTCGTGGAATATTAGTAATATTTGTCGGAATATTATTAGTATTATTAGTAATATTATTAATATTAGTCGGATTATTAGTAGTAATATTAGTTGGGTTATTAGTTGGGTTATTAGTTGGGTTATTAGTATGATTATTCTGAGTATTATTATTCGGAGTATTTGTCGGATTATTAGTAGTAATATTAGTTGGGTTATTAGTATAATTATTCGGAGTATTATTGGTCGGAGTATTTGTCGGATTATTAGTAGTAATATTAGTAGTAATATTAGTTGGGTTATTAGTAGGATTATTAGTATTAATATTAGTTGGGTTATTAGTAGGATTATTATTCGGAGTATTATTGGTCGGAGTATTAGTTGGATTATTTGTTGGATTATTATTCGGAGTATTAGTTGGATTATTCGTTGGATTATTATTCGGAGTATTAGTTGGATTATTAGTATTCCCACCTAATAAAATATTAAAATTATATTTATTGTATATAATATAAATAAATATAATGAATAAAAAACTACCAATAATTTTATTATAATAAAATATATATAAAATAATGAATAATATAGAGATAGGTATTTTATAAAGCATGAATTGTTTATAGAAATTATATTCAGAGTTAATAATAAATAATAATAATAAACATACACTGAATATAATATAGAACATATATATTATATTAAAATAGAAAAAAAAAAATTAATTTGAAATTAGTAATATAAATTAAATATTAATAATATTAGGAGAAGTATTTTTAGTATCAGGTGTAGTATTTTTAGTATCAGGTGTAGTATTTTTGTTTTCATTGATGATATCATCTAATCGTGGAGCATTTGGAGCGACATGTTGAAGAACCCGGTCGAGATTATTATATAATTGTCCATAATTTGCCATTTCTTCAGTGAGAATAGCACCACGTCTTGTCATTACTTGCATAAAAATGCGCATATTGATAAGGTCATTAATATTAAGTTGGGATTCTTCTGATGTATGTTCTGGTGAAGTTTCTGGTGAAGTTTCTGGTTTACTAGGATTCATAAATATATCTAATTACTATAATTTCTTCTTTAAATAGTATAAAATGAGCAATCTGTTATAAATAATATTTTTTTTATATGAATTTACTTTCTTTAAATCCGAATAATATTCTTCAACCTGTTTAATTAAATAATGAAGAGAAATATAATAATTTTCATTGATTATTGATTTAATATGTTTAATATTATTCGTATGAGTAATATTGATATCTATTAATGTTTTGAACTCCTGTGTTTCAAATTGTATATCAGCGACAATATAATGATTAATATATTCGATATTTTTATTTATAATATTATTTGGTATATATTTAGTATATATATTAGAGTAATCTAGCAATTGTATTGGTAATAATTTATATATAGTAGATAAATTATTATATAATTTTATAATATTATTATATAAAAGTATAAATGTATTTTGATTATATAATTGTTCATCTGTTATAAAAATGGATATATCATAGTCGAATGTATCAATTTTTTTATTATAATAATATTCGATACATTTGCCACCATCAATATATCCAAATAAATTATATTTTTTAAGATTGGTGAGGAATATGTTAATAATACTGTTGATATCAGACATAATTAACGAAACAATGTGTGCTAATCAATTTTTAAAAATATTATTTTTTAAAAATATTATTTAATTTATTTAATATATAACAATTGATTAATATGAATATTATATTTTAGTGAATTTATTAATTTGATGTGAATTTTTATGTAGATAAGATTTAATATTTTTACCCGAGAAGCGATATAAATTAAATAAGAATTTTTTAATATGTTTAAGTGCATTGTCGTTATGTTGTCCAATGTAATCTTTGACAACTATACTATTTTTAGGTTGTAATATACAATTTTCAATTAAGTTATCAATAAAAATAATATAATTGAGAGTTAATTTATTATTTTGAACGAGTAGGTGTTTTGGTATATTATTATTATGTTTTAATTTATTATATAATAATTTTTTTGCGACAATATTTAAATCTTTAGAATAATGATTATTTATTGTAATACATGAATTTCTGTATAATTTACCGATGAAAAAATCATATATATTATATTTTTTTAATAATTCATCAGCATATGATTTAAGTGCGGCAGTATATAAAACTAGATACATAATATTCGATAATTCAGTAATGAATTTTCGAAGTCCTGGGCGTGGTATAGTTTGACCTTTATTATTTGTATGTAATAATGTTTCATCTAAATCTAATACTAAAATATATTTTTTCATAGTATATATACTATTATATAATTATATAATATAATTATAAAATTGATATATATAATTTTAAATACAATAATTAATTTAAAAATATATTTTATAATATTAGAATAGTGTAAACTAATGAGTAAATGTATTGCTAGACAAAATACAAATATATTTAAAAAATGTACTAAGAATACATTGAAAGATAATAAATATTGTGCAATTCATGAAAAAAACGAGATAAACGATTATAATGTACCATTATATTCTGACAAAGTTGTATATCATGCGATAAAAATGTTTAATAATAAAAATGATGATTTAACGATAATGAAATATTGTTTATATAAATATAATAAAAATTATATAGGTACGAAAAAGGTAATATATAAACTTTTTCAAGAATTACAAGATAGTATGATATATTATTTAAATAACATATCGAATATAATACTGATTCAAAAATTATATCGTGGTAAATATGTAAGAAATATAAATAAAATAAAAGGAGTAGATTATATAATATATAATAAATCACAGATAGTGAATGATAATGATTTTTATACTTGTGATAATATAGCAACGATAAAATATGATAATATTTTTGCATATAAAGATATAGATAATAATAAAGAAGAATATATATATGTATTTGATATAAGAAGTATAATTTTATTAATAAAAAATGATAATAAGAATCCATATAATAGAGTAAAAATGAATGAATGTGTGATTAATAATATAATGTATTTACATAATTATTTAACCGAAAAAAATGTAGATTTAAATTTTGAAGTATATGAATTAACAGATGCGCAAAAATTAACACAGGAGGTACTTGTAATATTTCAAAAAATAGATAAATTTTATTATACAGATATAAATTGGTTTTTAGATTTAACAATATATAAAATGAAAAAATTTTATAATTTATTAGAAGATATATGGAATTGGCGTGCAGAATTAACACATGAAAAAAAATATCAAATAATTAAAAATAATAATATATTTCAAGATATAAATATAGTAAATAATTCTATAAATAAATTAACAATACAAACGATAATTTTGAAAGATATAAATATATTGGTAAATACAAGCGAATCACATGAATATAATGGATTAGGTGCTTTATATATATTAGTAGCATTAAGTTATGTGTCAGAAGGGTGTTCGACGAGTATGCCTTGGTTATATGAAACATTATTTTAGAAAGTTAAAATGATTTGAATATTTTCTTTAGTCATACATTTATTTGCACAAATAGATAATTCTCTACGTTTTTTACGAGTAGTATTTTTTTTAGAATATGCTTTTTTTAATGAATTATGCATATCTAATTCAATATTCGATAGATTTTCAGTAATATATTTAATAATATTATTTTGAATAATCCATTTAAAGAAATTTAATTGACCAACTGTTGTAATAATTTGTTCTTTATCAAATATATTAAATTCGATTCTTTCTCTTCTACAAAATGGATCAAAATATTTTTTAGAATATGCTTTTAATTGTGATTTATAATCTAAAAATACTACGAAACGATTATTGTTATTATTTGAAAGAATTATATTATATTTTTTAGAATAATTTGTAATAAACCAATCTATAATCCGCAATGATATATCATTTGACGGATTTAATATATTTAATAATTTATCATAATTTATTATTTTTGCATCATCTGTTTGTATGCTATAAAAATTAGTTAATGTATATATTAATAATTCATGTTTGGTTAAAACCATTAATAAATTAATTATAAAAATAATTTTTAAATAAATAAAATCTTACATATAAATATATAATGATACCAAAATCTAATAAATTGCGTAAAAATAAAAATCAGAGAATATTAGGTGGTAAACCTAAAGCAAATAAATCTAAAAAAAAAACTGTGAAGAAATCAGCAAAGAAATCAGCAAAGAAATCAGCGAAGAAATCAGCGAAGAAATCAGCGAAGAAATCAGTGAAGAAATCAGTGAAGAAATCAGTGAAGAAATCAGCGAAGAAATCAAAAAAACAGCCTGCGACAATATCATTTATTGAAGACTTATTAAGAGGAGGGACAATAGGTAATTTAAGATTATCACAACTATCACCTTCTTCGTTGGCATATTTATAAATTATGATGGCAATGTTAAGATTGTATTAGAGCAACAATTATTCATATTTTTCATACCAAGATTTATATATATATCATTTAAAATTTTTTTTGATGTTGACGGATCAATAATATCTTTATTTTTAATATCATCAGCATATAGAATATGCATTTTTTCACCATCTGTAGTAATTTCATGAAAAGCTAAATATATAGAAGTAATATTAGTATTTCCACAATGTTGACATCGCATAGGTGGAATAAATGAACTCATTATATTATATAATATTATATAATTAAAAATTAAATTTAAATCAATTTTTAAATAATATGTGTATTATATTTATAAATTATATTATTAATATAAATTCCGATACATATTGGATTATATAAATTATTACTAAATAATAAATTATTATTTTTATTATAAATATATTTAATATCTTCTATTGTAATATATTCACATTCTATAATAATATTAGATTTAATATTAGTATAATTTTCATTATAGTCACCTTTATTAGTGATTAAATGTTTTTTACAATAATTAGTTTCTAATACTCTATTTCGTTTACATTGATTATTTTGACTATTTTTTGCAAGACATCGTGTTTGATTATTAATTTTAAATTTTTTATTATTAAATAAATCTTCAGTATTATTAATATTTTCAATTAAATTAATATTAATGATATGATCCAAATTATCTATAGAATTAATAATTTTATTTAATTCCACATTATGTTTCGTGAATAATAAATTTAATATTTCATGAGTTAATACTAATGACATGACAATATTATATATTAATAATATTATATATTAATAATATTATATATTATAATCAATTTTTTAAATATACAAAGTAAAATAATGTAATACATAATAAAATTGATTACTGTTCTGATAAATAGTATAATTAATATTATTAATGAATACAAGTACAATCGAATTATATAATGCAAAGAATAATACACGAGTACATGTGATTACTCGTAAGGATAAAGAGTATTTGGAAAAATCACATATATATTATTGTTTAGCAAATTATATAATACCAATATTAAAAGAAAATATAAATAAATCTATTAATAATGAAGCAGATAAAATTGATAATAATTATTTAATAAAATTAGGAATTAATAATAATTTAATAAATGAAGATTATGAATTAATAGATAGTGACAATAATATAGATATATGTATATTCGATTATGATAAAGTTGATGATATAATAAATGAATTAGAGAATATTTATTTGAAAATTACTAATGAATCATTAAAAATGTTAATAAATATAGATATTGTAGAGACTAATATATCTGAAGATATTACAGATAATGTAACTATATCCCAACCGACTTCAATTGTGATTGATATGAATAATACAGAAAGAGTCGTGAAAACGATTAATAATAAATGTAAATATTGCAATAAAGAATTTAAACGAATTGGAACAATACCAAAACATGAAAGCAAGTGTAAAAAAAATATAGATAAATAATATAAATGGTGAATGAAACAGAATTATATAATATACAATTAAAAAAAGTAATGAACAGAATACCATTAAATGATATTAAATTATATTTAAAAAAATATAATAAAAATAAATATGGTAAAACTAAATTAGAAGGAGAAAATATGACATATCCGTATTATTATAATAATATTGACACGGATATATATAAAGATATTTTAAAAATATGTAAAAAAAATAATATATATTTACATATATCATTTTCGCCATATAAAGATAAAATATTTTTTCTAAATAATATTGTAATAATAGTATTAGTAAATAATAGTTATAATTTGAAATATAAATACATGCACTTATTAGATTTATATTTAAGATATACTTTACCATTATTTTATAATTATCGATTATTACAGAGTGATTTATATAATTATATAAAAAGTGATAATAATACAACATTATTAAAATTGTCGAAAGATAAATTACAATTAATTGATGATAATAGGAATAATTTAACAATAATAAACAGTGTTTTAAATATATTGAATTCAAGTAATTATATAATAACTGGAATTGGCGCATATAATAATTTATTAGATGATAATATAAATGAACAATATAAAACATTATTATTATTTAATACAGATATAGAGTTTTTGAAAATATTAAAGAAGGAGTATTATATAGAGAAAATAAAATGTAAAATATATATTTTCACACATTATTTTGACATATATGATAATGATATATTACTAATGAGAATTTTTGATATGCGAAAAACACCAATCAGTACTTATAAAAATACTAATTATACAAATCCCCATGGAACTATAGTATTTTTATTTATTAATTATTTATTAGATAATAATTTATTAGATTTATATTTAGCATATAATTTAATATATGAATTAAAAAAAGGTACAAACAATATGATAGATGAATGTTTTAATAATAATATAAAAATAAATAATTTAAAATATATAATTAACAATAAATTAAAATAAATTAGAATTTATATATAAATAGATTATTTTTATGTAATTTATAATTTAAAATAATTTTTTTTATAATTATTAACTATACGATTTACTATAATGTAGCATATAACAAAGAATAGTATAATTATTATTGTGAAATTCTGTAATAGAATATGTTAAAATTAAAAGAACTATTATACATATATCATATATTAGTAATATGTATAAATATTATTAATATAATTGATATTTATCAAGAAATTGTAATAATAGTATGTTTATGAATAATACGTAAGTTAATATAATTTATAATATATTAACTTATTATATAAATATTTTAAATATCAATTATAAATATATTATAATGTTAATAAATTATGATAAAATATTAAATCAAATAGAAACAATAAATAAAGATAATGAATTGTTATATTTAAAGATATTATCAAAGACAATATATAATAAAATATTGAAAGTGATAAATAATACTATAAAAGATACATATAGTATAATAAAAGGTTCTCGGTCAATATATAATACATTAAAGAAGAAATTAATAACTGAAGAAGAATATATATATAAAGATTTTGATTTATATTGTTTAGACGAAGACGAATTTTATAATATCTTATTAGAACATTTAGAAGAAATCGATTTGGGACATATATTAACAAAAAATGCTAATCCAGTATATAGTGATATGACAATAATTTCATTATATAATCAAAAATTTATAGATTTACAAGTAATAAATCAAAAAAAATATGATATAATTCCAAAAATAACAATTAATAATATAAATTATGTAAAACCAGATTTTATGAAAATAGATATCTATAATGTATTTGCGACACCAATATTATTTAATATACCATTAATAAGTAAATTTGCAAACCGAATTAAACATATTGAATCAGAATATAAATATAAATATGATTATAAATTATTTGACAAAATACCAAATAATATAAATATAAAAAAAATAAAACAATTTAAAACAAAATATATAATAACTGGTTTTTTAGCATATAAATTATTATATAATGTAAAAATAAATATACCATATTTAGAGATATTTAGTTCAAATCCAAAAGTAGAGATAGACAATATAAAATCACAAATAGATATAAATAAAATAGAAATAGTACATGGTATAGATTATTCAATAGAACAATATACAATATTATATCATAATGATCAACCACTAATATATATATATAGATTAATGGATTGTAAATCATATATAATAAAAAAGAATGATTTAATAGCATCGAATAATTTTTTATTATATTATTTTAATACATGCATATATATAAATAAATATTATGATAATTTAGAACATCGAAAAATATATAATATTTCTGATATAATATATACAAGTTTATTAAGTAAATTATATAATAAATATACAACAAACATAATACCTAGATGTATTGGAGATATACAACCCGTAATAAATAGAAGTAAACAACTTAGACAAAAACTAATGAAAGTAAAAACAATAATAATATAACATTTTCAGTATGTTTATAATGTAGAAATATAGAATCAATTTTTATTATTTGATTTAGATGTTTTAAGATTAGATATTTTAGAGCGAGTGCGATGTTCATTCATATAGTTAATGAAAGTATTATATTGTTCATCATCATTTATAAATTGTTTTAAACATTTTAATATAAACATTTTATTTAATAATTGTAATCTAGATGAGTATTTCACTTCTATATTATATTGTTTACCTTCTAATAGATCAATTTTTTTGTGTTTCATAAATGGCAAAATAATTTTAGTTTTTTCAGTTTTATTTTTATTTAATGAAGTTAATTCAGTTTTTAAAGTTTTAATTTTAGATTGGATAGTTTCAATTGATGACATTACCTGACAATATTCAGATATATTATTTTTAAGAAAATTATATTCATCATCCGTAATTTCTTCAACTTCATCATCGGAATTCGAATTATTATGAGAACCTTCGCTATTATATAAATTTTCATCATTTGGTTGAACTTCTTTATCTATAGTAGATTCATGTATTGCAGAAGTAGAAATATAATTAGATATTATATCGTCGAAAGATTGTTTATTCTCCATATTTATGATTATATATATATATATATATATATATAATATGTATATAATTTTAAATTAACAAAAAATTGCGTATTATAATAAATAGAAATAACTAAATAATAATAAATGGGACGGAAGAAAGAATATTTAATACTAAATTATGATGAAGTAGATCTGAGTTCAATTATATTAGGTATATTAAAATATGATGAAGATAGAGCAAAACATTATATAGAAATCAGATATAAACAAGATACAAAAAAATCACTATTTTATATACAATCACCTAAAGTATTATTAGAGAAATTATCTTATATAAATTTATATGAAGATAATATAATAGATGTACAAAATAAAGATAATATATTTACAAAATTTATTAGAAATGTCGAATTATATATAGTAAATATAATAACAGATTCATTTAATAATAAAAAAATAAATTTAAATTATAAGAATCAACATAAATTACAAGAATATTTTAAATCAAATATATTAATTAATGATAATATTAGAATGAAATGTAATTATAATGAAGTATTATATTTTAATTATGATAAAACAGAATTAAGTTTTGACGATTTTTTATCAAAATTAAATGATAATACATATATTTATATAATATTTAATATAAATAATATATTATTTGAGAATAAATTTTATTATATTGAATATGAATTAAAACAAATTCAAATATGTAAAACGAGGAATAAAGTAATTGATCGAATTTCAAATTATCAATTTTTGTTAAACGAAACTGTATTAGAAACTGGTATGAATGAATCATATATAAAACCAGATAATCCAAAACTAAAACATAATTTATGTTTTACAGAAGATACAAAAAAAGGAGTAGAAGAAGAAGAAGAAGAAGAAGAAGAAGAAGAAGACGAAAAAGAAGAAGCAAAAGAAAAAGTTTATTTAGTCGAAGAAGACAAAATATGTCAAGATGATAATATAATAGAAACTGACAGTGATAATGAACTTGATATAAAATTATTAGAAAAGAATAATTTAATACATAAAATTATGGAAGATTTAGATTCTTCATCATAAATAATATATAATTTTAATAAAAAAAATATATATAGAATATATATAAAGAATGGATTTAAAAACATTAACCGTTGTTGCTGGATTTTTCATATTATTAATGGTATTATATAATAAAAATATATTAACAGGTGGTGCAGAGGACGATGTTGTAGATGAAAATGAAACGGTAATTGAGAAAGTACGAATGACAAATATGCCAGAAATGGTACAAACATCAATACCCAAACAAATTCCTTTATCCGAACCGGAAACAATAGCAGATACAGTCGATGGAGCTAATGGTGATGAGATGTATGCGGAATTTAATCATCAAGATAGTCTAATGAATCCTCAAGATGCGGTAAATAGTTTAGGACAAGACAAAAATAATATAGATCCTAAAGATTTATTACCATCATATAATAATTTAAAATCCGATCTACTAGATGATGTAAATATTGATAAATTAACTGATAATTTTTTAACTACAAAACCAGAAACAATCATTGGAGTAAACACCGTAGGAAGTTCATTAAGGAATGCGAATTATAGCTTAAGAAGTGAACCAGCAAATCCTCAAAGTATGGTAAGTCCTTGGAATGTTTCTACAATTAATCCAGATTTAGTAAGACGTCCTCTAGAAATTGGATGTGAAGAGTAAATTATATGTAATTATATGTAAACTAAATATTTTTTTATTATAAATATAATATAAGATTAATATTTTAATAATCATATATTATAATATAATATAATTCGAATATCATAATGACTGAAGTTAAAGTGGATGATTATATATCAGACTATTTAGAAACGGATAAGCATATAATACAATTAAATAATAAACTTAAAGAATTTAAAGAAGTACAAAAGACCAGAGAGACTAATATATTGACACTAATTGATAAAAATTGTACAAATTATGAACTAGATGGATATTTATTTAGGACAAAGGATCTGACCAATAAAGAAAGTATAACATTGGGATATTTAGAGAAAACTATAACCGAATATTATAAAACAGATTTATCTACCGCAGAGGATTTATTAAATTTTATAAAGATTAATCGGAAGGTAGAAACAAAACATGTTTTAGATATAAAGAAGTCTAATGTAAAATAATAATAATAAAAATATTAGAATGATATTATGGAGAAAATTATCAATATAAATTTACATAAATGTGTTGATATACTAGATGAAAATAAACGCATAATCCATAAATTTTATAAGAATTTAGTGAATGATGATATGGATAATATAGTAAATCTGCGAAATATAGATAATTATAATAAAGCGTTAAATATAGTTAAAAAATATACATATATAAAAGATGTATCAGATTTAACTATAACAGATAATATAAAATATTTATCAGCAAAGAATTTATGTAATATTGGATTTAAATTAAAATATAAATTTAATAAAATAGAATTAAATAATAATAAAAAGTATTTGGTATTATTTTCGAATAATATTTATAATAAAGTACGGATATTATTAGATGATAAAATTGTATTATTTAAAGAAGTAAAGTAAAGTAAAGTAAAGTAAAGTAAAGTAAAGTGAAGTAAAGTAAATATATATTATTAGATAATAAAATTGTATTATTTACAGAAGTAAAATATAAAAGTAAAGTAAATATATATTTTTTTTTTTAATATATAATATTATATTAATTATATTATAACTATGGTATTTATTGGTAATATAAATACAGGTTCAAGAGCAACTGGCTCATTTTTTATAAAAGGTAATTGTTATACAACCGGCAATTTAGTGGTTGCTGGGAATTTATTAGCAGATTTTTGGACAGTGACCCGAGGATTAGATGTAGCTGGTAATTTAAATATTTTAGGTAATTTTACAATTGATGGAAATGTATCATTTACTTCAACCGAAGATGTTCATTCGACCATGGCAGGTGCATTACATGTAGCTGGAGGATTATCAATTCGGAAAAATATAGCAATTGGTGGAAATATACTGGCATATGGTGATTTATCATTTATTTCTGGTTCAGATTCGATTAGTAGTACAACCGGAGCTTTAAAATTAACAGGTGGGTTAGGAGTTGCGAAGAATGTAAATGTAGGAGATACATTAAAAGTATTTAAATCTTTAATACTTCCGGTAGGAACTACATTAGAACGAGCGACTTTTCCTAGACAAGGAGAATTACGATTTAATACAGATTATAATGACTGTGAAGTATATGATATTAATAATAATTGGAGAGGTGTATTTGATGCGGAAGATGAAGATAAAAATACAAAAATAAGTATAGCAGATAACATAGATGATAATATAATACGATTTTATACAGAAGGTAATCAACGAGTCGTAATGGGAAATAATGCAGATAGTGGATATATCGGCATCGGTTTAGGTTATAATAATCCTCGATCTACATTAGATATACTTGGGAATTTTAGTGTATCAAGTAATGCATATTTTAATACAGGTATAATATTTGGAAATTCAATAAATTCGGGGAATGGAATAGAAGGTTCTATTCGATATAGTGGTTTAGATTTAGAAGGATATATAAATAGTAATTGGGTAAGTTTAACAAATCCTCAAGATGTATTATCATTTCATACAGAATTGCCATTTGTAACTTATCAATTTCATGTATCACAGGTAACCCAAACAGTGCGCAATGGTAATCGAGCATTAGGTAATCCGAATGAGGAATCAAACATGTTTGGTCATTTATATTATTTAAAATATCAACTTTTGAATAAAAATATAATATTTGATAAACTAGAATTAGCAATAGATGACGAATCTTCTAGAAATGCGAATTTATCATTTACAATTTATATATATATAGATGATGTATTACAAAATACACAAATTATAACAAATACGAAAGATAGTTTAGTGCCAATATTACAAACAATTTCAGATTTGAAAGTATTTGGAGGTCAACGAATATCATTTACTGCAAAAGCAAATGATTTAGCTTCAGAGGATGCAGAATTATTTATAACAATGCATGGTTCATATACACCAGTTGAAATAAATATATCTGGAAATTTACATCATGTATTCAACAATAATATAACTTTTAGACAAAATTTAACAGTAGCGGATAATTTAAATGTACTTTCAAATTTAAATATTATAGGAGGTGCTTTAAAATTAGGATATGTAGAAGATGCATTAGATGGAAGAGTTAGATTTACGAAAAATGATTTTGAGGGATGTGTAAAAGGTAATTGGGTAAGTTTAACTCGTGCACAGGATATTGCAACATTTTCAACAATTTTACCATATAAATCAGAACAATTTCAATTATCAAATACTGAACTTGCGTATAAATATAGTACTCGTGCATTAGGTGTAAATAATGTAATATTTATGGGTTCTTATTATGAATTTAAATATCAAACAATGCGTGAAGGAATTAGTTTTAAAAATATAGAAGTTATTTTAGATGAAGGTTCAATTGATGCAGTAAATGCATTAGAGTTTACATTAATTATTGAAGTTAATAATGTTAGTACAAAAACAGTTACTCTATCATTTGCAGCAGGAGAATATGCGAAAGTTGTATCAATTGGGAGTACATTATTAACTGTAGAAGATGATATAATTAGTATAAAATTGAAAGGAAATAATAGTTACTCAGTTAATTTAGATATAATATTTTGTTTATTAGGAGAAAATCATGTGAGGAATATTACAATCGACAGTAATACATCGATTGTATATAATAGTAATTTTACAGTAAATAGTGATATATTTATAAATGGAAATGCAATATTTGGAGGAAATTTAATATGTAATGAATCAGTATATTTAAATAACGGAGTAATAATTGGAACTACTTCAGAAAATTTAGAAGGTTCAATAAGATATAATTCAGATTTAGCAACATTTGAAGGATATAATGGTTTGTGGACAAAATTAGGAGGAGGAGGAGGAGATGGTATTCAAGATGTTGATTTAGATACTAGAATTACTTCTGAAGAAAGTACAGATGAAGATATAATACGATTTTATACACAAAATGAACAACGTATGATGATATCCAATCGTAATAATAGTGGATATATAGGAATAGGTATAGGTTATAATAATCCTCAATCTACATTAGATATTTTTGGTAATTTATCAGTATCAGGAAATGCATATTTTAATAGTGGATTAATATTAGGAAATAATACACAAGATATTGAAGGAACAATTCGGTACATGAATGATGATTTTCAAGGTTATATATTAGGAAATTGGAATAGTTTAATTAATTCAACTTCATATGCAACAATTAATACAACTATACCTTATAAAAGTTCCCAATTTGAATTTCGGAAAACAACAGAATTATATAAATATGCAAATCGGGCAACTGGTATGCATGCAGAAGATGTTAATGAATTTGCGATGGCATTTATTTATAAATATGAGCGTATACATACACCAGTAGTATTTAATAAATTAGAGATTATTCAAGATAATCAAAGTTTAGTTTATAATAATCATATTTTTACATTAAAAATAGAAGTAAATGATATTGTAGTTCACACAGAAACATTTACATTTATCATAGATGAATTTAAATCAAAACTAATTACATTATCGTCAACTATTACAGTTGTAGAAGATGATGTAATTAGTTTTAAACTAAAAGCAGATAATACAGATTCAATTCATGCAGATTTACTATTATATTTAATAGGTGATTCTAAAGTTCAAACACTTGAAATAAATGGTAATTTAAATATGATTATGAAGAATGCTATAACTGCTTCCGAAAATTTTACAATCAATAAAAACTTAAATGTATTAGGAAATGTTAATATAACAGAAAAACTAATAGTGGCAAGAAATTGTGTATTTAATAATGATGTTGGAATTGGTATTGAACCATTATATCAATTACATTTAAGCACAGATAGTGCTGCAAAACCTTCTACAAATACGTGGACTATTTCATCAGATAGTCGTATTAAAACAAATATACAAAAAACAACAAAAGAAGAATTATATAATATTGCTAAAAATTTTGATGTTAAAAGATATAATTTTAAGGATACTTATAGAAATGCGCATAAATTACAAGATAAATCTTATTTAGGAATTATCGCAGATGAAGTTAATGAATATATGCCATGTTGTGTTAATAAATATAATTTAAAATATAAAATTGGTGAAGATGCTGAGAAAAAAAATATTTATGAAGAAATAAACGATTGTTTAAATTATAATGGTAGTGAATTACAATTTGCATTATTTGGGTGTATCCCATATTTAATAAAAGAGAATGAAGAACTTAAACATAGAATTGACTTATTAGAAAAAAAAAATATATTGAATTAATTGTAATATTTAATATATTTAATATATTTTATATGTATTGCAAAATTTATAATTAATAATATCTATTTCTACATTAATTATACATAGATATTATATCGGAGTTGTATATTTTGAAATATATAAAATTATCAAAGAATATATTTAATTTTCTACTAATTCAAAATCATCAATAAAATCATAATTATTATCTTCTATAATTTCAGCAACTTCTACTGCAATATTATATTCACGATCATCTGTAATATATTTTTTTATATATTCATCGGTTTGTATAGAAGTATCTGTAACTATTATATTATTGCAATTATTCCATGTAATATATATATTATATACATTATACTCTAAAAATATTGCGTCCAATATACAATCTTTATTATTAATAATAATTATATTAAATTTATTAAAATATTTTAATAAATATTCTTTTAATTCAATTATAATATTGTGTGGAATTTCTCCACGATATAATAAAGTATAATTATATCCACTTGTTGAACTTGCCTTCATTTTAGCTTCATAGGTTTTATTAATAGTAGTTAATATTCTATTAAATATATGTTTATATTTATTGTTATTTTTGTATATAGGTAACATATTAATATGTGTATTTGTTTTCAAACAGCAAAAATTATATAAATCATTTAAATATTGAGAATTCATTGTATTATATAAATATAATTTAAATTAATTTTATATTATATAATTGTTCACAATAATCTATATAATAACAACGTATATAATGTAAATAAGATATATATATATTATATAACATTAATTTACTTATATATTTCCATTTTTTTCTATTATTTTTTTTATGTAATTTCATATATATTTTTATATATTTATATATTTATATATTATTACAAAAATAATAATCAATTTTTTATTTCTATGAAATTATTTTATTAATAATTTCATAGAAATAAAATTATGTAATAAATACATAAAATATAAGATAATTAAAAATTTAATTCCAGCAAATATTACTTTACCATAACAAAATGTATATCCATAAAATACTATAGTTTTATCTAAAAATGCTTCATATTCATCTGCATCTGAATTCTTATCTTTCATTATCGGTAAAATTATATTATTAAAAGCAACTTCAATAAATTTAGATAAATATGTTGCAATAACAAAACCTATTGTAGTTGATAAAATTTTATTTTTAGAAATAAATTCGGAAAAATATTTAGAATTAGTTGCAGATGGTGTTAGTAGAGACAGATTTTGTGATACCATTATTATAATATCTTATATTATATTTTTAATATTTTATTCGATGAATATTATACGAACATATTATTAAATTAATACAATAATATATATATATAAATTGATTGTAATAATTATATATAATTCAATTTATAATATGTTACATAAATTGGAAGATAATATGCTTTATATAATATATCATAAATTGAATTTTAAATGTATATTAATGTTGAAAAAAATTACATTATATAATAGAGATACAATTAACAGTTATCCAAGATATTGTAATGCTATACAAATTATGTCATCAAATTATATAAAGTATTGGTGGTTATGTTTAACATTTAAAAATAAATATAAAGATAAATATAAGATATATACATTATGTACCACAAAAAATAATGAATTCGATAATAATACTATATTTATATATACTCATGCTCATATATATAATATACAGTATAATAATATATGTAAAAAATATATCAAATCGTATACAGAAAATTGTATTTTAAGTTGTTATCAAAATATATTTAAGAGAAATAACTATGAAAAATTATTTAAAAATTTTATAAAACCTGTGGAAATTTTTAGACATCCGTATTCACAGTTATATACAGACAATATTATATTTACAGAAGATAAATATATATATACAAACACAACTAATATATCATTTAATATATTTAACATAAAAAATATATTATTCTATAACTATCATTTCTAAATATTTATGTAAATTCTATATAACTATATTTTTTAATATATACAACATTTTTCAGGAAAATCACATTGACAATATTATGTTTGATTATATATTTCCACATAATATTCATTAGTTATTTGCAGAATTGTATTCAATGTAGGGATTTGATACTACATTATATTGTAAAATATATGTTAATAAGTTATTTCTACATAATTGATGAAATCAATATTATATTTATTTAATATATAAATATATATAATATGAATATAATACGAACATTGAAAAATAAAACTAAATATATTCATATACAGAATAAAGATGATAATATATTTACAATTATATTAAATATTAATATTGGTTCTAAATATGAAACATCTAATAATGCTGGTATATCGCACTTTATTGAACATGTATTTTTTGGAGATACAAAAAAAATATCAATTGTCACAAAATTATTAGATAAATATGGTATGGATTATAATGCCTCTACAGGAGTTGAAAATACATTATTTTATATAAATTGTTTAAATCAATATGCAGAAATTGCTATATATATAATTTATAGTATGTTATATGAAAATTTATTCAATAAAGATATTATTGAACGAGAACGAAAAATTGTATTACAAGAATTTTATAATTTATCAGATAATTCTGAATATATATTAGATAAACAAATTTATAAAAAATTATTTAAAAATGGATTATTAGATTCTAATGTAATTGGTACTGAAAAATCATTAAAATCAATTAATAGAAATAATATAGTGAATTATATTAAAAATTTTTATTGTGCTGATAAAATTATTATATGCACGGCAAACAATCAATCTTATAAAAAATATTATAAATTAATTAATAAATTATTTAATAATAATATTTATAAAATATCTAATAAAAATAAACAAATTATTGAAAAATATAATAATCCATTAAATGATTATAAACAACTGTCTTTAAAAAAAGAAAATATTTATATTAATATATCTTTTAGAATCAGTAAATATAATTTTAATAATAATATTTATTATGAATTTGTTAAAACTATTTTAACAGATGGATTATATTCTAAATTATATAAATTATTAAGAACAGAAAATCCATTAATATATAATATTAAATGTAATATAGAAACATTTAAATATGGAGGAATATTTAATATATTAACAAGTATTTCTAGTAACAATTTTAAAGAAGTATTAACTATTCTAATTAATCAATTAATAAATAACAACGAATTCAATCAAAATGAATTAGATAACGCTAAAAATAAATTATTATTACATAATAAATCTTTAGAAAATGATCACAAATCTTATGCTCATTATTTATTAAATTTATATATATATACAAATAAATTATATAATATTAATAACATTAATAAAATATATAATAATATTAAATTACATAATTTAAATAAATTTTATAAAAATAAATTTAATAAAAAAAATATGTATATTCTATTTACTATATAAATATTATAATGTTCAATTTTTACCTATAGAATTTAAAAATTGATTACATAGATTTAATAATTTATTACTGAATATATTTATCGATATGAACCCAAATCAAAATCCCAAATCATTCCTTCAAAAATTGCAAAAACAAAATAAAGATTTATCTGAACAAATTCAAGAAATACAAAAGAATATTGAATTAAAAGAAAAATTAAAGGAACTTACTGAAAAAAATGATACAGTCGATGCTCAAAGAATAAAACACACTAAAAATGGAATTTATGTTCCAAATGCATGGAAAAATTCTGACAAAATTCAACAAGTGAAAGCAATTCATATTCCTCCACAACCAGAACCATTAATTCAAGTTATAATGAACACATCTAGTGTAACAAATAAAAATGATAAAAATGATAAAAATGAGAATGATGAACACGTCAATATTAAAGATGATGACAATGAACATGAACATAAACATGAACATAAACATTATCATGAACATGAAGATGAAGATGAAGATGAACATGAACATGAACATGAACATGAAGATGAAGATGAAGATGATCAATATATTAAAACATTTGACAAAAATATTTGTAAAATTTGTACTCAATATAAACAGTCTGATAAATTATTGTGTTCAGAATGTCATTTTAATGGAATGTGTGGATTTTTGTATAAATGTACTAATAATAAGTGTAAGCGCAAACATATTTGTAATTCTGATGATTGTCTAAATATAATTAAATCGAACCCCAATTATGATAAATATGATGAAACAAATCATAATTCACCATATTATAAATGGTGCACATCATGTTCTGTGAATTATATGAAGAATTAATAATAATTTTTAATAATTTTTAATACACGCATAATAAAAAAATGATTTTTATTTTTTTATTGTTTTTACTATCTCAAGATAATGTCCACCACTCAAGATACCTCCAACACCACTCAAACTACCAACAACACTGAACCGGAACAGGTGGCCAACCTTCCGAAGAAGATGAATCATAAGACACTTTCGAAGATGAAAAAACAATTCAACGAAGAGAACAAAGCGCAAATTGTTGCGAACAACATGGCACTTGCTGTGGCGGAAGCGGCACTTGCTGCGGCGGAAGCGAAAGCGAAACTTGATGCGGTGAAAGCGGAACTTGATGCGGCGGAAGCGCAAGCGAAACTTGATGCGGTGAAAGCGGCACTTGCTGCGGCGGAAGCGCAAGCGAAACTTGATGCGGTGAAAGCGGAACTTGATGCGGTGAAAGCGAAAGCGGAACTTGATGCGGCGAAAGCGGCACTTGTGTTCGTGAATCACCCAGTGCAAGATGGTGCGAGTAATAACACCAAACCAACTCCTGCGATCGGTTCTCCTGAATGGAATCAACATCAGGTGAATGGTAATGAATTTCCGGATCTGCATTCAACGAAGTCGGAGGAGCCGAATAACACGTATGTGCGACCAGACAAAATAGTCCTACATAAACCCACCACACCCCAGGGACCCCTAGTACAACAACCATGTTACGATTGTAGTCAACTAGAAGCACTTCGCAATGGTCGGTGCCGGGGATGTACTATTCCGTGTACAGATGGTAAGAAATGTGATTATAAGAATTGTAGATTCCGCCATAACAAAGGTGACAACTATTTCAAAGTTTATGTGACCAAGTGTAAGAACTGCGCAAGCGGTACATTCGGTGGACACCCATTATGTTCCCCGTGTTCCAAAAAGAACAAGAATGTGCAAGTGCCCAAGTGTGAGAACTGCCCAAGCGGTACATTCGATGGACACCCATTATGCTCCCCGTGTTTCAAAAAGAAGAATAATGTGAGGTGTACTGAATGCGGGAACATCACCTGGGGGAAAAACCTGCAGTGCACCCCGTGTTACAAAGGTCTGTAGGACACAGTGTGTTAAGTTTCATCAGCAGAAGAAGAAGTGATGAGACTTGTTGTAAGAAACCAATTTGATTGGTATCGCCAAAATGATTGATGGTTTAGATCCCATCATATTATTTTTTATATTAAAATGAAAATTGATTTAAAATTATTATTGTTAATAATATCTATATATATATCATAATATAATGAGTTTAATTTGTAAAAAAACGTCCGATTTGAAGAAAATTTTTAAAACATTAACTGAAGATGGTGGATTATTAGATAGGAGGTTATATAAAGTTCCTGATAAGTTAAAGAATATAACAGATATTGAATTAGAGGAAGTTAATAAGAAACCATATTATATAATTGAATTGACAAGAGAGATTGATAATGATAATAGATATATAATAGTAATTATTATGAGAGATATACAGTTATTAAATGATAAAAAAAAGAAGATGGAATGTACAGAATATATAAAAGGCATTTTAAATATAGAGAAAACTAGTTTATTGCTAGTATATACTCATGGAAGTAGAGAAGCAGGTGGTAAATCATATTTACAAAATTTGAATTCAATTGAGAATCATTATATAAAAAAGGATTGTTATAAATTTCACGATATGACATTATTTTATAGCACAGATGAATTATTAACAAATAAAATGGATCATGAGTTGCAACCATCTGTAATAAAATTATATAAACATGATGAACATCAACTAGACATTACTAAATTATATGAGAAATTAACTATATCAAGTTTAGATCAATTGCAACAATATTGTATAAATGATCCAGTAGTGAAATTTCATGGTGCGATTCCAGGAGATGTATTTTATTTGGAATATAAATCTTTGAGCAGTGGAGTTGGTTTTAATTATAGATTAGTAACTAATATTAGTTGTATTTAAAAAAAAACTAGTATTAATGGATTTCAATTTCTTCTAATTTAATGTAATGGATATCATATTTGTCATTATCATTATTATTATTATTATTATTTGTGAAACATTTACATAAATATCGTGAAGAGATAACAAAACAGAAAGATATAGACCCAAGAATATAATAAACTTCCTGTATCATTTAATTTATATTATAATTATATATTTATATAATATGTTAAAATTATTTAATAACATATTATACATATTTATTTATTTATTTAATTAATTAATTAATTTATAAATATATCAACATATTTAGATATACGTGTTCTACAAACAGGACATTTATTTGCGATATTATTATTTAAATTGACTGTATTAGAATTTGTATTATTATGAGTAGTACTATTCATTGATATATGATTATTATATCGTGGATATGGTATAAATGTTTGTTCACAACAAGTTTTACAAATGATGATATGATTACATGGTTGTAAAATAACATTAACGGTATTTGTGAAACATATCTTACACTGTAGAGTAGGTGTATTATTTTTAATATAATTAATTTGGTCACTAAAATTTTTATTTTCAATTCGTATACCGTCACATTCAACTTCAAGTTCAGTAATTTTAAGTAAAGCATTTTCGAAATCTTGTTCTAATTTTGTTTTTTTTGAAATTAATGTTCCATTGTCATATATTGTTGTAAATGATTCATTTTCTATAGAATTAATAATATTATCAAAGTTCTCATCAATATAATCTAAATATTTAATAATATCATTTTCAAATATAATTAATGAATCATTAATAATAATTTCATATCCACATCCATGTTTATGTCCATTTGTGAAAAATCCTTTATATAATAAATTATTTTCTACAAGAATACCTTTATTATTATATTTATCGTTATGGAAAGTTCCATAATAATATATATTGTTAATTTTTGAATAACCTCTACCATGATATAGTCCATTTTTAAATTCACCGTTATAATAATCATTACTAGTATAATTTATAATTCCATTACCCTCAAATGAACCATTTTTAAATGAACCATTATATTCATAATTATTATGTTTTAAAATACCTTGTTTTAAATTATAATTAAATAAATCGCCTTTAAATGTAAAATTTGAACTGATTAAATTAACATTAGTTGCATTAGATACTTTAGTATGTTCATCTAATATTCCATTAATAATAACATTATTTTTAGTAATTATCATAAAATTTTTATGAATGATACCAAAATCATTAATTTGAGTAAATAGATGATTTGAATTTTTATCTAATGTATTAATAAAAGTTTCGATTAATTTAGTGTTTTGTTCTTGTAATTCTGTGGGATTTTCATTATTATTATTAATATCAAATATATTAATATTAGATTCCATGTATAATATAATTATTACAATTTACATTTAAATAAAAAAAATATGTAGAATTTTACGCAAATAAATTTTTAATTTTTGATATAACTGCAAAATGAGTGGATAAATCTTTATAAGTAGTAATAGTGTAATTATTATCCATTATATCATCAATAATATTAAATTCAATTTCATAAGAAGTAAAATGTATAGTATTATCGATATTATATATAATATTGTCTAATAATCCATATAATATTAATTTAGGATGAGTATTTAATGATTTAATAAATTGTCTATCTTGTTCGTTAAAATGTACTTTACAGAAGTCATAATATAAATCTTGTGGGTCTTCACTTGGTTTTTTGATATAAAATATTATAAAATTTGATTTTAACATATTATGAATTTGTTTCGAAAGCATTTTGAGATAATCTTGATGAACCACAACATCCAAAATACATATTAAAATATCAGCATTAAGATTATTTTTAATATTGTATTTATTAACATATAAAAACATATTTATAATTATATTATATATATATATATTTATTTTAAATGGACACAACAGAATTATTTGATTTATATTTTTCAGATAATATTAATACGATGATATATGATATAATTGATGAGAATAATATATCATATAATTATTTAGTTACTAAGGATAATCATATTAATTTTTATAATTTTTTGAAAAAAAATATTGATCAAGAATCAAGTGTAGATTTATACGAAGAAGAACATTTAATAAATGTAAATTATGATTCAGAAGAGAATAGTGATGAATTTTAATACACACAATTTATAAAAATGATTATATATGTGTATTATATTTTAACAATGTTTCGACGAAAGAATGGACCACACAACAAGAAGGACAACAAGAAGGACAAAATGCGTGGAGGGTATGTTACTCCGCAGTCCGTGAACATTCGGGGAGACAAAGCGTATCCTAGTCAGGTACAACAGAATCTGTTTAATCATGGGTATTATGGTAAGTGTGAGAATTCACAACCTGCATTTCTTACAATTGGTGTAGCAGCACTTGTTGCACGTAAGATTGGTGCACGCAACAAGCGTAAGGATCTTACACGGGAGCGTAAAGAAGGACGGATAATCAAGGAGATGATGTAATATGATATTAATTATTTTTTATTTTTAAATAATTAGAAGCCCATTGAATATGATTCATAATTTCACGTTGAACATTCTTAAATTTATTTTTATTGCCCCAGATAGAGATAGAATTTGTTTCAATATTATGATATATAAATGCAATTTTATTTTTTTCGGTAATTTTTTTAAAATTGCTACCCTCTTTACCAATAGTTAATCTCATACATTCAGAAATAAATTCACTAGATTTATTTTGTAAATATACAATATTAGTAATATTAATTTCACAATAATCAGTATTGAAAGGTGGTTTATGTTCAGGAGAATTATAAGTATAACATTCGGGCAATGGTGGTATTTCAATATCCATAGATTCAGAAATATTTGTCATTATTACAAATTAATTATTATAATTATATATAAAAATATATTTTTATATAGTAGTATCACATAATTATATGTCGAAAAATATATTATTATTTGATTTAAGTAATTTAATATTTTATAGATATTATTCTATAAAAAAATATTTTAATATTAAGAATGAAGAGTTGCATACACCAGAATTTAAACAAAAATTTTTAGAATTTGATTCAATAATTCATAAAATCCGTAAAAAATTTAAGATTAAAGATATAGATAATATATATTATTTGAAAGATTGTCGGCGGAGTAATATCTGGAGACATAAATATATAGATAATTATAAAGGTAATCGTAAATATAATTCAGAAATTGGAGAATATTTTAAATTAGCATATGAAAATTATTTTCATGATAAGAATATAATTGAGGAAAATTATGTGGAAGCAGACGATATATGTGGAGTATTTGTAAATTATATATTAGATAAAAATATACGTTATGATAATATTTATATTTTTACAAGTGATTTAGATTATTTACAATTAAAATATAATAATAATATCCATATATATGATATGAAATTAAATAATATAGTTAATAAATCTTTAGGAAATTATAATTTAGATTTAAAACAAAAATGTATAATCGGAGATAAATCAGACAATATTTCTCCAATTATAAATAGATTAAATAAAAAATTATTATCAGAATATATAAATAATGATACTTTATTTCAAACGATGTTAAATAATAATCCAATAATTAAACAAAAATATGAATTAAATTGTCGTATTATAGATTTAAATAATATCCCATCAGATTTAAAATTAAAAATTATTAATAAAATTAAGAAATATTTATGAATAAATATGAATAAATATAATACATTAATATATTGTAGAGGATTTCCTTATAATAATATTGTTCATGATACTTTAGAAAGTAATGATAATATATTATATCCAAGATATATTGAAATATTAAAATATGATAATAACTCAGAATTTAAGAATGATTATTATATATTACAAAGAATTATTAAAAAAAATTATTATGATTTACAAATGATTAGGAAAATATGTATAAATTTATTATTAAATCATAAATATTTAAGAAGATATTTATACGTTGAATTATGTTCGACAGATAAAAATGTATTAAGAAATAGTTTTATATGTAATAAATGTTATAATATATATTATAGTAAATTTATAATATTAAATTATTTATTAGAATATCCAACAGAAATTAAAGAAGCTATAATATATATGTCTTTAGATATATATCTTTGTAATAATATGAATAATGATATATATTCAAAAAATATAATTAAGCAATTTAATAATCCAATATATAAATATATAGATTCATTTTTTCTTATAAATAATTGAATATCGTTGTAAAGTATTAATATTATTAATTTCAATATTATTATAATAATTAGATATAATTTTTTTATTTTTTTTATGTGAGATTAAATATTCTATAAATAAATTATAAATTTTTAAATTAAGTTTATAAAATATAGAGAACATCTGAAATGTCAATTTTGATTTTATAAATAAATTTCTATTATTATAAATAGATATATTTTTAGGATAATTTAATTCATTTGTTCTTCCAACTATCTTTGTTAATTTATTATAATTATAAGAAATATTTTTATTACCATAATAAGTAATATAATTATCTAATTTATTATTAATATTATATTCATTATTTTTTATAGTATACATAAAATTATATGTATTATATATATTATTAAGTATATTTATTTTTTCTATATTATTATTAGATGTATTATTTATAATATTATTAAAAGTATTTTCATATAACATATTAAATATTAAGAAATTTTCATTATAATTAGTTGTATTTTTTATAGATATATAATTATTATATAAATTATCGGTATAATCGTATATATCATCAAAATTATCTTTATTTTTATAAATACTTAAGTCATCGTCAATAGTATTACATAAATATATTAATTTCCTATAATCATATTCTGACGTATTAATAATATAGTCAATTGTATAATTTGTTTCTGACTGTGTATTTAATAATTTTTCTGCAACAGTATGTAATTCAGTATATGTTGGTTTAGTAATATTTATAAAATATAAGTATTTTTTTAATGAAGATAAATTATATTTATTATTAGTTATTAAAATTATTTTATTCATATATTGTGGATTACATTTCTTAAATTCTAATAACTCTATTATTTCGTGTTTTTGTATTAATGTAAAATCTATATCATCAATTATAATTGATCCACATTGTTTTTCTTCATTATTGAAATATGATGTAATTATCGAAGATTTCATAATATCTTTTAATAGATTTATTAATGATTTCTTATTTTTTGTTTCTAGAATACTATAATTAAATACTGAATATTTTTTATAATTTAAATATTCATTCGCTAAAAAGGATTTCCCACTACCACAAGGACCATATATTAATAATGCTTGTTTATTTATACAATCATGCCATTCATTTAATTTATATATATATTTCGAGTTTAATATATTAAACATTTATTATTTATTATTTATTATTTAAATATTAATTATATATAATTATATATATATTATAATGAAATTAACAAAAATGAAAACAAATGAAAGTGAAATTGATAATTATAATCAAAAATTATTTGAATTAAAATTAGATTTATTATATGAATATAAAAAATTACATCCAAATAAAAAAGTATATTTAACAGAAGATAATTTAAATATGGTTTTACAAAATTATAAACAATTTATCGGAAAATAAGAATATAATTTATATAATTTAGTAAAAAAAAAAATGAATTAAATTAAAATAAAAATATTATATAATAATATAAATGAAACAATCAAAACACGGAAAAACATCACATAAATCTAAAGGAGGTAAATATCATAAATCAAAACACGGAACAACATCACATAAATCTAAAGGAGGTAAATATCATAAATCTAAAGGAGGTAGATATCATAAATCTAAAGGAGGTAAATATCATAAATCTAAAGGAGGTAGATATCATAAATCTAACGGAGGTAAATCTCGTAAATCTAAAAAGAAATCTCGTAAATCTAAATCTAAATCTCGTAAATCTAAATCTAAATCTCGTAAATCTAAATCTAAATCTAAATCTCGTAAATCTAAATCTAAATCTCGTAAATCTAAATCTAAATCTCGTAAATCTAAATCTAAATCTCGTAAATATAAAGGAGGCAAGAAATCAAAGAAATCAAAGAAATCAAAGAAAGTAAAATGTTCGAAAAAACGCCGTAGCAATTGTCTGCGTGGAAAATCTAAAGCACATTGCAAATGGAGTAAAAGTCGCTGTAAAAAACGTAAAAGCAAGAAGTCAAGCAAGAAGTCAAGCAAGACGTCCAAGAAGTCCAACAAATCAGATACTAACACACTTTTATCTGCACTAGGATTTTAAATATACCACAACTCTATAAATTTTTTTTTATTATATAAAAATAAAATTCTAAATATATTAATATACTTTAATTCATATATGGATGAAATTAAAGTACCAAAAAAACGTGGAAGACGTCCAAAATATTTAAGTTTAAAAATAAAAGAAGAAGCACAAAAAAAGAATGAAAATAATGAAATAAATAAAGAAGAAGTTGTTGTTATTAAAAAGAAAAGAGGTAGGAAACCTAAAAATATCCATATAATAAAACAAAGTAGTGATGTTCAACAGAATCACAATTCAATTGTGATTACAGATTTATTAATATTATTTTTACCAATTAATTTAGAAAAAATAAAACAAAAAATAAATAATAATAATATAAATAATAATGAGATATTTGAAAATAATATTGAAGTATTTGAAAATAATATAGATAATAGTGATACAATTGATCCATTTGATCCTAATGAGAATGCTCAATTTATGGATTTAACTATAACAGAAACAACTAATAATAATTATGAGGATGTGAAAAATACAGAACTACAAGATAATACATTACTAGATAATTTAAATACAAATAATAAAGATTTAATAATTCCATTTAAATTAAAAGATATAAATACAATATGTTTTTGGGATTTACATACTTATAAAAACAATAGTTATGTGCTACCAATTAATAATCATAAGTCAGTTGGACATTTTTGTAGTTTAGAATGTGCAGCAGCATATAATTTTTCAGATATGAATGATAATAATGTATGGGAAAGATATTCTTTATTACATTTTATTTATAATATTAATTATAAAATTAAGGTAGCACCTTCAAGAATTTTATTAAATATATTTGGAGGTCCATTAAATATAGAACAATATAGAAATTTATTTGAAAATAATAATATAAATACACATATTAATATAAATATACCTCCATTAACAAATATTAATATGCAATTAGAAATTACTAATAATAAATTAAATATTAATAATAATTTTATACCACTTACAAATAAAAGATTAAATGAAGCTCAATTTAATTTAAGTAAAACACCATCTATAAATAAAAATATAAATACATTAGATAAATGTATAAACTTAATTAATAATATGTAAATACACATTTTTTTTATTATTTCATATAAAATTTTATAATATTATTTATTTCAACTGTATCTTTACAATTATATAAATGTAATTTATAAGTTTTCATCATTTTAATAAATTTGTTAATAGATGCGGATAAACCTCCATTAGAACACTGTTTATTTTTCTTTTTATAATTATTATTAATATAATTTAATACTTCTATCATATTAAAATATGGGAAATGTAGTTGACCAAAATCACCATATATTTCATTATTAATAAAATCTGTGAAATATTTATAATAATATACATTTGTATATACTCGCAAATATTCTTTATAATTATTTAATAAGCAATCTTTAATAGAATTATAATGAAATATGATATTAATACCATGATATTTATATGGAGAATATTTGGAATTACAACGGCATGAGTTATATCCTAAATTATTATAATGATGAGATTTATCACAATAATCACAATGTATTATAAATTTTGTATTATATTTACAGTTACAATATAAATCAATTGTTTTATCATATTCTATAAATTTCTTCAATTTATATTTATTACTTCTACGAATTTTTTGACGAGTATTACAAACGATTAATGAAATATATTTATCAGTATTTTTAGAATTAATAATTTCACATAATTCTAATTTATTATTAATTTTAATAATAACTAAATTATCCATTTTATATATATTATTTTATTAATATCAATTTTAAAAAAAAAATATATAAAAAATAATATAAGCGTGTAATCACGTGCACTCTTTACGCCGTTGGGTATAGTTTATAAACTACCTGACATGAAGGGCATTGTGATTCCTTGCGGTGTACACAACATTTGCAGCCAGGAATAAAATATGGACACTTACGTATGTGTGCCATACAGTACTGGCGGGTTTCCCACGATGAGTTGCCGTCCGTGTCATTGTTCTGTGCGAATGATATCGCTTGCAGGAATTTAAGATGATTACGTCCAGTCGATGTACGGACAGCCACATGTTGTATTTGAGAAGATGTATGTTTGTGTGTCATGGTCGGAACGAGTTATATTAGATTATAAATCAATTTATGTTGTACATATGTATTATAAATTAATAAAAATTGATTGATTTAATATATAAATACATACATATATGTATAGTAAGATAATATCTTTTAAAAAAACTATACGATTGAATGATGATATAATAAATAAAATATTATTATTACTATTAAATCCAATTAAAATAATGAATTCTAAAAATATATATTTATTAAAAATATATATAGAAATATTACCACATAATATTAATACAATATATAAATCATTATATAATAAAACATTATTACAATTAGCTTGTAATACAAATTTTGCTGATGGATGTAAATTATTAATTAATAATGGATCAAATATAAATCAGATATCTACATATTATCATACTGCGTTTATAATTGCTTGTAGATATGAATTTAAAAATATTATAAATTACATATTATATAATACAAATATAAATTTAGATTTAGATTTAGATTTATCAAATAATATGACACAAGGACAATATGCAATACATATCTGTATAATTTATACAGATACTGATATATATCCGAAACCTTCTTATATACGATATTCTCGAAATAAAATAGATATAGTTCGTTTAATAATAAAAAAAAATATTTTGGTGCATCCATTAACTTTAAAACTAGCGAAAATGAAAGGTATTAATTTACTGTTTCCATAACGAAGTGTATATACCGAAATCATCATGACATGGAGGACACTTTAAACATTTAGGAATATCACCAAATGATTCACGATTCCAATCATTATAATATCTATTTTTTAATAATTCATCAGATAATGGTTTTGTATTATGTGTTGATTTATTTATATTTTTATTTTTATTAATATTTAAATAATTTTTAATATTTTTATTTTTAATATCACATGGTGGACAATTCATATGCGGATCTTTAATACATATCGGATTTTTTTTAATAGGTGTTTCCCAGCCAGACATTAATGTATATCCATTCTTTTCATCATCGTTATTAATTGGTTTTAAATTTTCATGAATATTGGAACTAATCGTTTGAGGTTCTATTTTAGGTGCGTTAGTTGTAGTTATTTGTAATTTATGTTTTATAGTAATTGGTTCTTGTGTAGGTATAATATATTTTTGTGTAGTATTAATTGACGTTTGTTTTTGTGGAATTTTTGTGATTGTTTGTGTAATGTTAATTGGTTCTTGTGTAGGTATAATATATTTTTTAGATGAACTATTATATAATGGATTAGAAATATTAATTGGTTCTTGTGTCGGCATAATATATTGTTTAGTATTTGTTGGTACACTAGTTTGAATAACATTCGAAGCAACTGTTGGAGCAACTGTTGGAGCAATTGTTGGAGCAATTGTTGGAGCAGTAGTAGTATTAAAATCAGGCATATCAAAATCAGGCATTTTAATTTTAGACATATCAAAATCAGGCATTTTAATTTTAGACATATCAAAATCAGGCATTTTAATTTTAGACATATCAAAATCAGGCATTTTAATTTTAGACATATCAAAATCAGGCATTTTAATTTTAGACATATCAAAATCAGGCATATTTTTATTAAAATTCAACAACTTTGTGAAATTACTACTTGTACTTGTACTTGTATCTGTTTTACCACCTATTATTTTTGTATTTGAATTATACTTAACATATAAATAAATTGCAATAATAATTAATATAAATATAATTAATATATTCATTATAATATATTATATAAAAAAAATATATGTAATTATAAAAATAATATATTAATATATAAATGAATAAATTATTATTAAAATTACCAAATAAATATATATCATCAATTAAACCATTGGATAAGATTGGTGAAGGAAGTAATGGTTCAGTTTATCATATTTGTATATATAATAAGTGTAAATATATATTAAAAGTAATAAATTATAGTGAAAAAAAAAATAGTAAATTTATATTAAATGAAATCGAGAATCAATATATACTTAATAAGAAATTTCCAGAACATATACCAAAGATAGATGCGTATTTTAAGGGGAAGAAAGGTAGTACAAATTATATATTTGTAACTATGGAATATTTAAATGATTATATAACATTAACTGAATATTTAGATAATATTTATAAAAAATATAAAAATATAAATACAGCAGAAAAATTATTAATAAAGATTTCTAAATTTATAACACAAATAAATACACATAAAATAATACATGGAGATTTACATACAGATAATATAATGGTGAATAAATTAGGTAAAAAATTTTATTTAATAGATTTTGGATATTCTGTAAATTATAAAAAACAAAGTAATACCCGAATGAATTTAAATAATATACCTAACAAATTATTGAAAACGTTTGATCACTGGAAATTTTCATCCGATTTAATAGAACATTATAAAGTAGATGGGAATATATTATGTAAATTAATGATTCCAGATTTAAAATATTATATAAGAAATTATGAGTATATAAATGATACAAAAGAGGAATGGTATAATATATTATTGTAATATTAATATTTAAGAGGCATATGCTAATCCACCCATTCCATTCGCAATTTTCAACACATTATAAGATAATGCATATATACGAATGCTAACAGTTCTAGCATTTTTAACAGCTTGAGAGGTTAAATTTAATGTAAGATTTGAAGAATCAATTTTTGAGAAATTACATGTACCATTTGGTTCTAATTGTTCAGGTTTTAATGCGAATGAATATATATGTATTCCGACAGGTAATCCATTTGAACAATGTTGATATGGTTGTACATGATTAAAATATCTATCGGTTCTTTCCGAAAATCTGTCATGCCCATTTAATACAATTTTAGCAGTGCTTACACATCCAGAACCGAAATCGAATAATGGTAAATCTGAAGTTAATACATCAGTATTTAATGATCCAGTCATTGATGTTGCTAAAATATTACCAAACCCGCCAGATGCTTGATCAATACCACCTCCAGAAGTAGTTCCTGAATCAGGTCTATATTGTGGATTTTCTGAACCATTTATTGCACCAGAAATAGCAACTCCGACTCCTGATAATGGTAATCCGAAGTTCATATTATTGCTGGAAACCATACCATTCCCTAATGCATCTTGTGGAGTACCATTAAAATAACTAACATCTATTTGATCACTAAAATTATAATGTTGTAATCCTCCGAATTCAGCAGTGAAAGTATTATCCGTAAAATTTAATGGTTGTGCGACCCATGCTAATAATTTAACAGGATGATTAAATGATAATTTAATTTTATTGCTAGTAGTTGTAGTGCGTTCATCGCCTCTATATTGTAATTGTTCTATTAGATATTCATGCTTTCCATGTGCAAATCTTCTGCGCTCTTCGGTATCTAAATATATATAATCACAATATAATTCAGCAGAAGTTAATACAGGAGGAGTAGTAGTATATTTTCCTGTGCTCCAACAACATTCTGCAGCGGATCTAAATTCTACATTAATTTTTACATCATGTTGTTGTAAAGCAATTAATGGAATTGCTAAACCAGGTGATCTACAAAACCAAAAATTTAAAGGAATGTATAATTCGATAGATGGTATAGCACCTTGAGCATCGATAGTATTTTGTGAGTCAACTGTAGTTGATGCACTTGTATGTCCACGAACCACCTGTGTAATTCTAGGAAGATTACCAACCATTGAAGCATAATTTTCTTTTTGTCCACTTTGTTGAGAAATTTCATTCCAAATATGAAGCCATTCAGAATAATGTTTATCAATTTGATGACCACCAATTTCAATATCAACCGTTTTAATTAATATATGTCCTAACCAATTTAACCATCTAAATCGATTATCCCCAGATGTCCCACAGTCAATTTGAGGTATAACAACTCTAATATAAGTTTTATATAATAAATCACCATTTGTTGAAATTGTAGCAGATACTTTTCTACCAAAATCAACTGTGTTTGAGAATGTTTGATGTATAGACTCAATTGAAAAATTAGTATACCGTCGATATAACATTTTAAAGAATGTAATTTGAGGATTACCAGTTAAATATGTGTCTTGTGAACCAAGTGATGCTAATTGTAATAATCCACCACCCATTTATTATATTAATTATATTATTTTTTTTCGATTTTTTTTTATTATTATTTTATTATTAACTTTATAAATTTTCCAACCATTATTTAAAGCATTAAATAATAAATCATTAAAAACATTATTATTACAATGATTAGATTTATTAATTTGATTATATATACAAAATAATATATATTCCGTAAATTTCATTTATATTAATTATATATTTTTTTAACATATCTTTAACACATATCTTTGTATTTTAGTATATAAAAAAAGTAATTGAATTATATATATATATATGATTTATTTTAATGTTAAAGATAAAAGTAGAAAAAAAATTAATAATAAAAAAACATTAGACTCAATTCATAATAGTACATTTAAATCTATTTTACAAACAAAAAATAATATACCTAAATTACAACAAGAATTGTGTAATTATATTAAAAACTTTAATATATTACAAAATAAAAATATAAGTGATTTATCTAATGAAGAATTCAAAAATTTTTATGTATATGAAGATAAAATAAAAGAACTTAGAAAAAATATAAAGTATATTGAAGATAATACCGAAGAACAAAAATATTTATTAAATACAGGTAGTTTAATATTTGATTATTATACAAATAATTCAACACAAGTAAATACTACAAAATCTGTAAATAATTCCAAACCTAATTCTAATGATATTATGTCATTTTTTCAAAATAGTGATATTGTTGATAATTTAAATTATTATGAAAAAAATGATAAAAAAAATACATCAAATAATTTAAATAAAGCTGAGATGTTAAACAAATATTTAACTATAACAGATCCGAATTATAAAGGTAATGTTAATTTTATTAATAAAAATATTTGTAATATTTGTGATTCAAATTTGTTATTAAATTTAATAGAAGGTATAAGTATTTGTTCAAATTGTGGAGAACAAACATATATATTAATTGATACTGAACGACCTAGTTATAAAGAACCACCTTCAGAATATAATTACTTTAGCTATAAAAGAATGAATCATTTTAGTGAATGGTTAGCACAATTTCAAAGTAAAGAAAGTACTGATATACAGGGTGATATTATTGATAAAATTTTAATAGAATTAAAAAAACAACGTATAAATAACATTGCTACATTAAATAGTAAGAAAGTTCGCGAAATTTTGAAAAAATTAAAATTAAATAAATATTATGAACATATATCTTATATAATACATAAAATTAATGGAATACCTCCTCCGATAATTGAACCACATATTGAAAATAAATTACGAGCAATGTTTCGCGAAATACAAAATCCATTTATTAAACATTGTCCAAAAGATAGAAAGAATTTTTTAAGTTACTCATATTGCTTACATAAATTTTTCCAATTATTACATTTAGATTCATATATGAAACTATTTCCACTTCTTAAATCACGGGAAAAATTATTTGCACAAGATCAAATTTGGAAGAATATATGTAAAGAACTTAATTGGACGTTCAATCGTTCATTATAATATTGAATTATAATATAAATGGTTTTTATAATATATATATATATATTATGGAAAAATCATATATATTAATATCTAATAATGATAATTTAAATCATATCGATAATAATTATAATTATATTTATAAACATATAATAATACTGAACTTTAATATTATATTAGCTGATATTCTTACCTCATTCAGAGATAAAACAAATATAATTGAACAATTTATTGTAGATTGTGAAAGATCTAATATAGTAATAAATAATAATATATGTAATTATAAACAATTAAATAAATATATACGTCGATATATTGATGATGTAAATTATTATAATTATTTAATATGTTTTACACAAGCATTATTATCTGTTCCATATTGTATTATAGTTAATTCTACCAAAAAATATGTTGGTGAATTAAATCATAAAGAGAAAGAAATAATTGGTGAGTATGATAATATAATTATTATAAATACTAAAGTGAAAATATATAAAATGTTAAGAGTATTTACAATTGTTGAAGATAGTGATAAAACAGTATATTATATAAAATTATCATTGAAATTTGATTTAACTAATAAACCAGAAGATATATATATTAATTTTAAAATTCTGAATAATATATATAAAGATAAATATAATTATTAAAATATAATTATATTATAATGAATTTTGAAATTATGAAAGAGTTAAAAAAAAATATAGATAATTATTATTTTTTAATCGAAAGTAATGATTCAAAATTTGATACTTATGAAAGTTTTGTTGAAGATATCAAATCAAATTATAAAAATATTGATCCAATTATAATTGAACATTTATGTAAAATTAATAAATATAATATTGATGGGAATACATTACATAAAAATATAGAATTATTAAAATATGAAATTATTGAATTTTATAAAAAATCAAAACATAAAGAGGAAAAATTAAAAAAAAATATTTATTGGTTATTAAAATATTCAGAACTATTTATGAAATCTGATAAATTATATATCGGATTAGTTGAACAAAAATTAGACTATAATATTTTAAATAATATTATTTATAATATGAAACAAATGGATGCTGGAAATATTACAAAAACTAGTAGTGATGTACAAATCGGACAAATATTATTTGATAAATATATAAATATCAAAGAAGATCAACTACCTCCAAAAAAATAATAATAATCTAATTTTTAAAAGAACGTGGATCGTCACGCCATTCTTGTTCAGGTCTATCAATGTTTTCATTTCTATTTATTACACTTTCTAATATAAGTGAATTATTACCTATTTTTTTAGAATATTCTGCTAATGCAATAATATCTTTCGGAAAACAAGAACCACCAAATCCAAATGTATTATTATTTGGAACTAATGTATGTGAATTACCAATCCGTTCATCACACAATATTATATCATGTAGTTCATTATTATAATCAATATTTTTTAATTTACAAATATTATAAATTTCATTAAAAAATGATACTTTTGTTGCTAAATAGGAATTACGTACAATTTTACATAATTCAGCATTTGTATTTGTTGTAAATATTATTTTTTTATTTTTTATACAATTATTATCATACGCTATATGTATAAGTAATGTCATTAAGTTTTTAACATCATTATTATTATTATTATTATTATTATTATTATGTAATCCAATTATCCATGTAGAACAATTATAAAAATCTATTTTCCAATTATTTTCTGTTAAAAATTCTGGAAAAAATGTTACTTGTTTAGAAAAACAATATTCTGGAGTTACAGTACTTCTAATAACAATATTATAAAAATTTAAATCATTTAAATCTTTAATAATTTTATCAATTGATGTTAAATTATATTCATTCTTATTATTTAATGGAGTATTTATACAAATAAAAATTAGATCACATTCTATTAAATCTATAAATTGTGTATTTAATGGCATACAACGTTCCGGAGATATATCATATAGTATAGTAGTTATATCTTTACATTTAAATAATCCTGTTGCATTACCACAAAAACCATTTCCAATTATACCAATATACATTTAATATATATATTACTAATTAATAAATTAAATTTGCAATTTAATTTAATTTATTAATTAGTAACATAAAATGGATGTTGATTTTAGTACCAAAATATTATTTGAACATATTAAAACACAAACGGAAAGTAAACATAAATTAAAAAAAACTATATATGATAAATTATTATATAAAATTCAACAAAAAATATTTAAAGCATCATCATTAGAAACATTCTCAATTTTATATGAAATTCCTAAATTTATAATTGGATGTCCAATATATTCTTTAACAGATTGTTCTGAATATATTGTTCAGAATTTAGAAACTAATGGGTTTAAAGCAAAATTATTTAATAAAAATGAATTAAAATTATTAGGTATTAAAAAACCAAATTCAGCAATTATTTATATTTCATGGGAACACCTTAATGAAAATAATAAAACATCATCAATGAATTTAAGCACAAATAATATAGATAATGAAAATAAATATATACATATAAATAATAAAAAATTTAAATAATTTATTTTCTCATATGTACGAGTGTATCTAATACAAAGATTATAAAATATCCAATAAATATATATATAAATAAATCATTATCCAAAAAATTTAAATTATTAGTAGAATTAGTAGAATTAGTAGAATTATTTAGCATATTTTTCAGCATTATATTTTCATTTGTTAAATTATTAATATTATCTTCGACACCTCCATACATATCAAATTGATTATCTTGATTATTAAAAGTATTCATCGGTGTTAATGAAGAAATTGTATTGGGTATATTCGTGTGTGTTAAAGGCGAAGTTGTATCAGTATCCCAATTCTCCCATACATCTGTTAATAAACTCATAATTATATATAATATTATATATTAATCTAATAAAAAAAAAATCTATTATTAATTATATAATATGGATAATACATTAAATAATATCAATGACGAATTTAATGATCAATTACAAAATCCCTATGTGTCTGGAATACTAAACGTACTATTAATATTGTATGCTAGTCTGGTAGCACCTGAATTACCAGATTTTATGAAATATTTTTTCAATTCTATCGTGGGTAAAATTATAGTAATTGCATTAATTGGATTAACTGCAGGCAAAAATATTAATATATCTATTCTAATAGCAGTTGGATTTATTGTTACATTAAATTTTATTCAAACTGAAGAATTTGCTAATAAACTCGCAGAATAAATTCTATCACTAAACTAATAAATTAAAAAAAAATATATATATAATATATATATATATATAATTATGGATTTATCATTTTTAAATGAATTCTTAAATAACGACATGGTCAATTTGCTATTTATTGTATTCGCTGGGTTATACCAATGTGTATTTTTACCTAAATTACCACAACAAATGGTTGATATTGCGGATAATATGTTCTTCAAAATTCTTATATTAACTTTGGTCGCATTTATGGCTAATAAAAATTTACGAATTTCTTTATTAATTGCTGTCGTATTACTACTAACTATTAATATGGCGAATACAAATAGTGTAGAAAAATTTATGAATTAATAAAAAAAAAATAATATAATTACCGAGAATTTCTAGAATGATTCTTACTTTTTTTTGGTATGTTTGTATTAATCTGTTTATTTCTAATATAATCATTATTAAACTTATGTTGATTATCAATTGAATTATCTATAGAATTATCAATTGAATTATCTATAGAATTATCAATTGATAATATGCTGGGAAAAATACGAACAGGAAGCGTATAGGGATGTATTGTATTTTTAGAATGTATACAGGATGAATCACGTTTACTAATGTATACAGAATTAATCTGTCTGACTATTGCTATCATATCAAAATCTGGGTTGTCATGTTCAATTGCTGCAACAAACCAATACTTACGAGGTCCATAATGTAAATATGCACGAGGGAGATTATTCATATCGTGAATTGCAGATTTAATCTGATTAATAGTATTCGGTATGTATGTAAAGAAATAGTTTAATACATCGTCGGTGTGGTACCGTTTCGTAGCAGTGTATGCTGCTTTGCAACACTGTGATAATAATATCCATCCGGTGTAATCTAATGTAGGATTTATGGATCTGTATTGAGGTATATAATTGTATGATACTTCTTTACTATTTTCACAAAAGTGTGATGGTAAAACACATTCATAATCGAAATTTTCCATGACGTGTGTATATTAATCATATATATATAATCAATTTTTCTGTTTATATGTATTATAAAATATATGAACAACTTATATATATTGATTAAAGATAATTGTATATTATAAGAGTATACTGATACTATTCACGATATTTAGAAGCGGACATTTTTTGTAATTTTTAAATAAGATTTTTTAGATTTACAACTACAACATGTATATATTGTTTAAAATATATAAATTGTATATTTTGTATATTTTGTGTAATAAAATTACAACGAGATCATTGTTGAAAATAGCAAAGTACAGATATATTAAAAATTGCGATTAATAATATTTACGTACATATATTTAAAATATAGATAAATTATAGCAATATATTAACAAAATTTAGTATATAACAATAAATTATATCAAATTTTTTATAATACATATAAAAAGAAAAATTGATTATATAATAATAGTTAATATCAACAAGATGAACTCTACAAAAATCAACGAGAACCACGCAATTTCCTATAACTTAGGAAAACTTGGTAATATAGTACAGTTTACTCCTCCAAACAATACAACAAATTCTAGCCAACCAGCAATAATATTCATTCTTGACAGAAGTTCTTCAATGGGAGAACACGTAGAACGACTGATTAAATCTCTAGGACAGTCTCTACGAAAGTTGAATTTTCCAGACTATTATCAAATTCGTGTAATTACATTCGATGATATTGCTGAACGACTTTTATTAAATGGAAAAGACCCGACTGTTAAAGATTTATGCACAATGTCGTTGCGTCAACGAGGTTGTACCTATATGGTAGAAGTATTTAGCAAAATTGAAGAGGTGTTTAAAGAAGTATCTACATCGACTCCGATTTTAATTATTGCTATTTCAGATGGTGGGATTTATGATCAATCTAGTACAATTGAAACAGCTCAGAGAGTATGTAATAACATGCCTTTGCGTCAAGCTACAGTATCTGTATCTTTAATTCGTCTCGGTTCAAGTGGTAATACACAAGCTCTTTCATATATTGGTTCATTTGCAACAAATGGAAAAATACCGGTACTTGAACTAAGTTTTGGTTCTATTATTGACTATACAAAGGTTATTTGCGAATGTATTGAGAACCATATTGTTCCCACTGTTCAAATTTCTGCATCAGAGCCTATATTGCGTCGAAGTCCATTTGATGAACCTAGTTTAATATTGATTGTTCCTTGTGGGAAATCTGTATCAATTCTAGTTTCACCGGATGTAGATATACACTCAATTAGATGTGATGATATTCCAATCAACGTATATGAAACAGAATTTCATAATGAAGAGTCAATTAATGAATTTCTTAATACAATTCTATCTAAAATGAAAATGATTATAATTTCTGGCATAAACACTACTCAACTTAGTGAGACAATTAATTGGGTTACCGAGTTGTATAGTATGATTAAACCGATTGAACCTCAAGTAGAAGGAGTTTCTATTAAAACTAGTGATCGTGTTAAGAAGCTACTAGTAGATATTAACAAGATTAAGAAAGGGGTGATCTCACAAATTTTGGAACTTAAAAACAGTGATAGTGTATCAAATTTGAACAATGCACAACAAGCAGACTTTTTGAATGGAACTTTAAATATATCCAGCAGCAAGGATAAGAGACTTGCGAAACGAGTAACTGACTTGAATTTCGACGAGAGGTGTATCATTGCAATTAATTCTCTACCGTATCTGTCGGGAATTTCTGAACTAAAAAAACCAGAAGTTAGTTATATTAGTCAAGAAACTATATATGAAATGATACAATCATCATTAGAACTTGTGGGACAATCTACTTGTGCAACTGTACAAGATATTCTACCAATTATTGGAGGACTTGGTATTGCTTTTAATCTGGAACAATCCAGTCTACCGAATCCATGGGATGTATATCGATACATGAGAGAAGTATATCCAAGTGGCATGTATCTTTCAGAGAGTGATATTTGTCAAGCTATGAAAAATGCAGATTTTACACTACAATCACCTGGTATGGGTCCAAATGCACGAATTGTAGGAGTTGTTCCTTTGCCATCACTTTCGCCGTCTGAAGTATCTAAATCATATAATAATGGCGAATTATCATCAATTGCACAGTTTCATGCAAGTCGTGCGATGCGTGGTATAATTGCACCTGTACCATATGATACAATGGCTCTAGCAACGGCAGTATTGTCAAAGTTGTGTGAGCAAATTAATGGTCGACCTCCAACTGAACTCGAACAATTTATTATTAGTGATTTAAAGAAGGCTCTACAAATGGTAATGAATAGTTATGGGAAAGAAACTTTTTCTACACTTGCAATGAATTTGATGAAAGATGATCCTCGACCATATCTAACTGGTGATTCAAATGATTATCTTAAGTCATTTGCAGTATTCTTGGCATATCCAAAATTCAAGATTACTACGGAATGTCTACAAGCAGTGTATGGACTACAAGTCGCACAATGTGCACGATATGAGTTTGGTGCAATGTGTGTTCAAGAACGATTATTTACAATATTGAACATTGATTTATACACAACTCGTGTATCTCTGTCTCCATTGTTTGAAGTAGATACTCCATTTGATCCTATGACTGTTACTGCACCAAATTTAACGAAATTAATTGTGCCACAATGGATGCCTCCAATATCTCTGATTATGAGTATTGTAAAATTCTCCACAGAAGATAAAAATAATGTAGAATTTAATGTACATCATCTGCAATTAATTATGGCGATTGAAGCAGCATTGTTTCCAAAGGAAGCAATTCGTATTAATAAGACTACTATGACCGCAAATTTCCCAAAATATGGGAATATTAAAAAGTGTTCACTGTTTATCTATAAACAAATTGTAATGATCTACAAAGATGATTATGAACAGCGACAATCATTGAAGGCTGCAGAAGAAGCATCAATTCTTATCAATAAATTGATTAATGAACTACTTTCAGAAGAAAGTATTCAATTGTTTCTCGACAAGTTGCAACAAATTCCTTCTAGGTCAGCGATTGGATATACACAACTAGAAGACATGTTGTTAGACATTAACATTAATGTTCCACTTAGATCAAGAAAGATTTGGTTGATTGTTCTTGGAAGAAACATTGATGGTGAACCAGTATGGGCAGATGGCAATGTAATGATTGCGTCGAGTAACAAGTGGAGACGAATTCGTGAGGTATATGATGCACGAGAAAAATTTAGTTGGAATGCTCTGAATAATATGCGGCAGATATATGGTATGTACAAATATCGTGATACAAAACATAACAGACATGGACATGGTAATGAAAAGCCATCATATTGGGCAATGGGATATATGACTATTGAACAATTTAAAGACGATGTGGATGAAGAAACATTTAAAGATTATCGTAGTAACCATACAACTTGTTGTGGATTTTTTAAATATTATTAAATTATATGAATTTGTATTATAATACAAATTAAAAATTTTTTTTTAACAAAAATTATTTTATATAACAACAAAAAAACAAATGTAATATATATATATATATATATGAATCAGTTTGATATTATAGATTTAGATTTATTGAAATATATTAATAATAGTACATATTATACAAATATTTTATTACTACCAAGTTTAGTATTATTCGGTATTATTAATTATAAGTTAACATATATGATTGATAAAAAAATAAAATATAGTGAAATTAATAATAATTTTAAATTATACTTTGTATTCTGTTTTATATTATTATTTATAGGTATATTAACTTCTAGTATGTATCATTATTTAATGTATTATAATAAACCAAATAGTATTTTAAAAATATTTGGATTATTAGATAAATTTATTACAGCACCATTTATAATATTAGTTACATTAATATTAGTTATAAATTATATAATATTTTATATTGATACTAATACTAATACTGATAATAATAAGTCAGATAATATATTATTTATAATATTTATGATGGGAGTAATATATAGTATATTTGGTGTTATAATTTATATATATAAATCAAAATATAAATTTATGTCATTTGATTTTATATTAAATACTGCACAAAGTGGATTAATTAATAATAGTATATTACATACAATGTTCCATTATATTAGTTATTTTGGATTATTTATAATATTAATAATTTATTATATTAATTTAGATAATATTGCAAACTGGTTTGATAATAATAGTAAGTACGAATATTATTATTTTGTTATTTCAATTGGAATAATATGTTTGGCACTTTTACTGAAATTTATTTATAAATATATAAAATAAATAATAATATATATGATATTATAATAATGATATGTCATAATATAGTTAAAATATTATTTTAAAGATATTACAAAAAAATATCATGAACTTATAATTAATAATACCGACTAATACTAAACAATTTGTAAAAAATATTATGTAAAAAATGTGTTAAATACTTAAACAATTTTTAAATACTTCATATATATTATCATCCATAATAATATCTTGTAAAATTTCACGAGGAATTCCATTGACTAAATTAAATGTTTTTACCATAGATATGCTAGAATATTCAAAATAGAAGCAATATTTGAATACTGAATCATCAACATATTGAAAGAATGAGTTATATTTATCAATTGAACCTTTTACTAATGATGGGAAACAAGTTGTATATGTCATATTAGTATTTTTTTTCAAAACATTTATAAAGAAACCATCTAATAAAGCACGAATAACATTCAATCTAGTATTTTGATATAATATTGGTTTTTTATCACCAAATAATATAAAATTTTCTTCTAAATTATATTCGTCTTCTGCTAAATATTCATATAATTCTCTATTAATAATTTTATTTACATCTCTGAAATTTGATAAATATACTTCATATATACGAATCATTTTACTGTAGTTTATTTTAAATCTTTTACACCATTGTTTAGTGCCTCCTAATTTTTTGATTTTAATTGTGCGACCATCTTCAATAATTTGTTGGTCATATTCTCGATGGACAAATTCATTAAAAATATCTAATAATAACATAAATTCACCAGATTCTACATGCCATAATTGTGTGATTTCTTTTTGTTCAGTTGTTGTAAATAATGACATAATTTTTGAACCTAATATTTCGATCATAGAACTAATAGCACAAACTTCTTTTGTACATTTATAATTATGACTTGAAATCATTGCTCTACGTAATTCTATGCTATCAATTTGTAGCCCACTAATTAATTTACCAAATTTAGATATATATGCTTTATTCTCAGTAATTTTAATAATATTTAAATAATATAATCTAATAATACCTAATTGTATATTATCCATATTTGGAATATCTAGTAATTCTGTTAAAAATGAATTTAAACTTACTCTATCATCTAACATAATATTATCCATATTAACTTTTTCTTTTTTAATATTAATTGGTAAATCAATATGTGATATATATTTATCAAGTAATAAGAAATCTACTATACTTGATGTAAAATTACTTATAGTAATTGGTGGGTCTGGATAATCTTTGAATAATTTATTATACTCATCTACTGTAAATATACAATGACATTCACCTGGACTAGTTCTTCCAACTCTACCACGACGTTGCAAATGATTTGATTTGGCAATATATTTTTTCTCTAATGCATTCATATTTTTTGTAGCATAATATTTACTTTGTTTAGATAGTCCAGCATCAATTACATATATTAATCCATTAATTGTAATGGAAGATTCGGCAATTTCAGTTGCAAATACAACTTTTCGTTTAAATGGTCCTGTAGCATTTTTATCATATTCTTGTGCGTCTGATTGATTCTTCATATAATATGTAGCATCTGTAACTAATTTTTCATGCATCTTATCGATACCTCTGCTGATAGTTATACAGAACGTTTCATTGTTAATATTTTCGGATAAACTGTTTAATAAGATATGTAATTTTTCACACCCTTTTTTAATATCTGCAGAACCTGTTAAGAATATTAATATATCTCCTGTAGTAGTTGATAATAATATATCACAAACACGTTTAACAGCAGATTCAACAAATGTATCACCGATTACTTCCCCATTTGGATTAAATCGATTTAACGGTTTTTCTAAATAAAATAATTTAATTGGAAATGTGGTTGAAGCACCACCATCTAAATATATTGATTTAAAATGAGAAGATGGAAAATAGTCAATATATAATTTTTCATTAATTGTAGCAGAGACTATCATTAATTTTAAACTTCTACGACGTAATAAAGCACGACGTAATAGTAATAATAAAATATCAATATTAACATTTCGTTCATGAACTTCATCTACAATAACCATATCATATTGTTCTAATAATGGGTCATTCCCAATCATTAATGCTTTGATATATCCATCTGTACAGAATAATAATTTTGTATGTTCTGGAGAATAACTTCCTTCAGGAGATCCTTTATATTTATATCCAACTTCTTTACCTTCTGTTACATCTAAAGTTTTAGCTGCGAATATCGCAGCACTTTTTGACGGAATTGTTTTGGGATTAGTCATCGCAATTTTACCTTTATAACCCATAGTGTGAAGGGCAAGCTTAGGACTGAGCAACGTTTTACCTGAACCTGTTCCAGATTGCAGGATAATGACTTGATTTTCAAAAATACCCTTTACGATTTCCTCCTTACGCTGATATATTGTAAATTCTTCATAGAATTCATGAACTCCTTTACCATTATCAATAATATTCGTTTTAAATTTATTCGAATAAGGTTTACCATTTAACGGATTTAAATTTGTATAATTTATATCTAATATACCAATATCATTAAATAAATCTTCTGCAGGTATATAAATATCTCGTGGCTGTATATTTACAGTCATATATAATATATAATATTTATTATATAATAAAAAAAAAATGTTATTATTATTATTTAATTTAAATAATATTAAAATATTATAAAATATATTTAAGTAATTTTGAAGCATTACCTACAATATTACATTTTGTAATTGTTATTTTTATATAGATATTAAATATTGTTCTTCAATTGGAGTTAAATTGACACCAAGTTCATTAATGTCATCAAATTTAATTAAATTTTTAACATCATCTATATTATAACATTTTTTATCATTTAATCGAATTAATTTATTAATATTAATATAATCATTAGAGAATTTATTTTTCACACATATTTTATTATTAGATAATAAATTTATATTTTGTTGTTCAGAACATTTATCATAATTTTTACAATTTTCAGTAACCCATATAATAATATTATTTTTGGTAGGTGTTTTAATATTAATCGTAGAATATATTGAATTTAAATATAATTCTAAACTATTATAATCTAATTTATATTTTGGATATAATTTCATAATATTTTTACTAGAATTTATTTTTTTATATAGCAAAACATATTCAATGTTATTTGTTAATAATAAATTAATTGTACTATTTACTTGATTTATTGTAACATTATTTATAAATTTCCGTGGAATATATATATATTTTTTAGTATGAGTATATATATTAATACCGAATTGTTTAATTAATATAGTAAAAGGTAATTGATTATCTCTCATAATATTTGTATCAACTATACTTAGTCTCATTTTATTAATATTTTCATTGTTAATAATTTTTGGATTATCTTTAAATTTATATTTTAAATTAACTAATTCATTACATATCATATTTTTATTATTTGATATTGGAATAAAATTATTTTTTGCTAAATTTTTTAATGAATCTAATGACATATCTAAACAATTAATGTTAGTATAATTTTGATCATCTGATTTTCTAGTAATAAATTTTAAATCACTTGTCATTAAAATTTCACAACATTCTTTATATGGTAAATTTCGTAATATTCTTAATGTTATATTTTTAGTATATTTTAATCTATTATTTTTATATAAATATATGATTAGATTATTTAATTCTAGTTTAGAAATTTTTGATTTATTATATATATATGGATTACAAACTTGTAATTTATTATTTAATGGATTTATAAATTGCATTATATAATATATTTATATATTAAAAAAAAAATGATTATAATATTTAGTAATTAATAATTCATAATTCATACTTAATAATTGATATAATTATTAACTCTTACAAAAAATTATCATATGAATATATTTATAAACAAATATATAATGTAGATAAAAAATCATTAAGAATTTATAGATTCCTAATTAAAAACTGAAAATATATTTTCAATATGTGTTAATATAGACATATTTTATATATATATATATTAATATTATTTTTAATTATATAAAAATTATATTAATATAATTAATAATAACGATACTCATGCAAAAATACTATGTTAAGAATAAAATAGAAGCGGGTATTGATGAATGTGCGAGAGGATGTTTATTTGGTCGTACTTATGCAGCATGTGTAATATGGGATGAACGTTTTAATAATTTAGATCCTAAAAAAATAAAATATATAAAAGATTCGAAAAAATTATCAGCAAAACGTCGTGAGGAAATGTATGAATTAATAATTGCAAATTGTGCAGATTATAGTATACAATATGGAACAGAAGAAGCAATTGACATAAATAATATAAGTAATACTATTTTTGATTGTATGCATAGATGTATTGATAATTTAAAAATAAAGCCCGATTTATTATTAGTAGATGGTCTATATTTTAAAGAATATAACGGAATTGATCATATAACAATTATAAATGGTGATAATACATATTATTCGATTGCTGCTGGTTCAATATTAGCGAAAGTTTCTCATGACAGATATATTAAAGAATTATGTAATAAACATCCAGAATTAGAGGATAATTATAGTTTATTATCAAATAAAGGTTATGGGACTGTAAAACATATTGAAGGAATAAAAAAAAATGGTATAACTAAATACCATCGCAAAACATATGGAATATGTAAAGATTATATAATTCCTGCAGTTGGTTCATCAAACATTGGTTGAAATTTTTTAGAAATATCTTCATCAAATTGTTCATTAAATACACTTCGTGTAATATATCTAACTTCTGTTTTTGGTGGTGCAGGTTTATAGAATGATTTCATATATCCATAAACAACTGTAATTACACCAATCATTAATAATAATATTATAATAGATTTCATTTATAATATATTATATATTTTTTTTTACAGTTCTTTAATATTATCATCAGATTCTTCAACAGGTTCAGAATTTTCAAGTGTTTCTGTTTCTCTTTTCTCTAACCAAGGATCTTTCTGGGTATTCATTAATGCGTCTTTCATTTGTTCTTCTTTCCGTTCTTGGAAGAAAATTTCTTTATTAATTTCATTTTTCTTATATGATTGAACTAATTCATTCAGTGTTTCTTCTTGATATTCTTGACCATCAACAGTATCTAAATATTTATATGTTGGATCCCATGGTAGCCAATGTCCAATTTGTCCTACAAATACATGAAATGATTTATCTAATTTTTGAAATGCACCAGCACGTTTAGTTGCTTCTGCTTCTGTTCCATATACTCCTTTAATTTTTACACCTCGTACTGATGTTTGAAAATTATTCTCCGCATCAAATTGTTCAGATAATTCCATATCACTTTTATATTTAAAATCTTCATATTTTGAAAAAATATCATTATAATTTAATTTCAAATCTGAATTCAATTCTTTCAAAAAATGTTCAATAAAATAGAGTTCTTTATTTTTAATAATATTTTCGGGAGATACGAATGATAAACACACAAATTTTTGTCCAGGAACTTCTACATCAACCGTCAGAAAATCTTCCATAATTATATAAATATATATATAATAATTACTTTAAATAGACAAAAATTAATATAATATTTTAAAAAAATATATTATATATTATTATATATAAATGTATTATACTTTTGGTGGAGAAGAGGGTATTATAGAAACCACGAATGTAATTGGTGAAAAATTTGGAAAAGAAGTTGTTAATAAAGTAATTAATACTAAAGTAGGAAAAACAGTATTAAATACTGGTGAAGCAGTTTTTGACAAAGTAATTAATACTGAAGTAGGAAAAACAGTATTAGATACTGGTGAAAAAATTGGTGAAGCAGTTTTTGACAAAGTAATTAATACTGAAGTAGGAAACACATTATTAGATACTAGTAAAAAAATAAACGAACAAGTATTTGATAAAGTAATTGATACACCAATATTTTATAATGTAATTCGACAAATTTTTAAATATTTAATACAAGGATTTGTAGTAGCAATTGCTGGATATTATATCCCAGCAAAAAAACCAGAATGGAATGAAATATTAATGATTTCTTTAGTAGCAGCATCTACGTTTGCAATATTAGAAATATATATGCCAGATGCATATTTAGCAGCACGATTTGGATTTGGATTTACAACAGGTTCAAATTTAATTCCTAAATTTTTAATGTAAATTAATACATTTTTTTAAGTTAATAATATTGTAGTATAATATATTATGAACACTTTTAAAGATAGTTTCATTGGAAGTATATTAATTGGAATATTTAATATATTTAAAAATATATTTGATCCAGAATTTATTAAATTAATTATTAATAATATTAAACTATTATTCTCTACATTAAAAGTAATTATTAATGAAATTTTAATTAAACATTTTAATTCACAATCATATTTATCTATTTTTGGTTCATTATTAAATATATCTGAAAATAAAAAATTATATAAACAATCAAAGCAAGATTATAATGAAAATATGAATAATAGTAATAATGATACTAAAATTTCGTTTCCATTGCCAAAATTACAAGATGAACCAGATAGTATTTCAAATCCGGTATATATAACTTTAATTATTAGAATTGTTTTAGCAATTATATTTATATTAATTATAGTATTAATAAGTAGTATTATATTAAATATTGGTTATGCATTAATTAATATAAATACTGGATATAACAATGTAAAATATAAAAACATGAATATGAATATGAATATGAATATGAATAATTAAATAATAATTATATAATTATAATATAATAAATATTAATATGAATAATATACAACAAACAGGTGGAGGACCATGTGATGATGTATTCAATGAATTTAATCCATGTGATATAATTACTCCAGTAATACGAACTATACTTGAATATATTGTTGAAAAACCTATACATGCAATTATAGATATTATAAATTTTTATATACGTAGAATTAATGATTTAGTATGGTTAATATTAAATTATATTGTTACAGTATTTGGCACTATATTATCTATTTTAAATGGACCAATTGCGGCGGTTAATATATTAACTATCGAATTAAAAGAATTATTAAATTTATCAATCAATTTATTATCAGGAGATCTGTTATCAATAGTAGTAGTATATACATTACCATTATTATTGTATTATAAAACATTTATATTCCGCTCGATTGATATGATTATTTTACCATTCCAAAAAATATTTAAATCTATTTTTGCATTACTCGGAATTACAGTTAATTCTGGTGTTAATTTAAGTTTATCTCATTTAATTGCATTCGCAAAATATATAATAATTTTCATATATATTATATGTTATTATGGGTTTATCGAATTAATTTTTTAATTTTTATATAATAATAATATAAATGAGTTCTGTCAATATATTGGAACTAAAAGAATTAAAAGAAAAATTACATAGAATTAAATTAATGTCGGATGGTGACATTATTGATTTTATTAATTTCAAAAAAAATAATCAAATATATATAATCGTCGGTATAATTAGTGTACTATGTTCAATTATACCTTTAATTATATTAAAAGTTAATAAAGTATATTCAAAACAAACTGGGGGAAGTATTCCAATTATTTTATATTCTGCTAAATTTATTGTAATATTTAGTTTTATATTTATAATAATTGGATTATTATCATTAAAAAAAATTAGCATATATTGTTTTGGGTGTTCAAAAGGTAGTTGGTGGTATAAATGTATGAAAAATACTGGAAAAGGTTCTACACAATGTGAAAATATTCAAACAGCACATGATACTATTGTATTATTAACCAATAATGTATATGATATACTTTATAAAACTGCTAATTTAGCTAAAACAATAGAACAAACAATTACATTAGTCGGAGAACGTATATCTAATTTTTCTGGTACTATTCAATCATCTTTAGTTATTCCCAATTTCGATATTCCAAAAATTACTAATTTCCCAGAAATCCAATGTAACTTTAAAGTACCAATTATTAATACGAATATAGATATATGTAGTCCTCTTCAATCAACCGTTCATAACATATTAGAACAAGTTAATAATTCTCTAAGAATAATGGATATATTAGTTGATAATATTCGAACCGGATTACAATCTATTATTGATTTTATAATTACTATATTAGGTGAAATTGTATCCAATTTTTTAAATGTATTTGATTCTATAACTGATCCTATTGAAGCTTCTATACAAATGATTATAGTATTAAAAGAACATATTATTAATATTTTTGATATTATTTCTGATATAGGTATAATAAATGTAATATTATATAATTTCTTATTATTTATTAATAATTTAAGTAATATTATAGTATTCAATAATATACCAAATGACTTTACAATAAATTCTACAAGTAATAGTAAAATTGGTTTAATGTTATCGATTATTACAATATTATTCATAATATTTCTAATATTTCCGATTATTGGAGGATGTTATTTAGGATTAAAAGCAATATATAATATATTAACATTCCCAATTATGATTGTTCAGAATATTATTATGTCATTTTCCGGGTAAATACATTATTATTTATGTTTATAAATAAATATAAAAAATATAATATATTAATAAATGAATATATCATACAATTTAATTAAATATTTATTTATATTGTTGTTTATTTTAGTTCTGGTTGGAGGATTATCTTTAAAAAAAATAAAATTATTTTGTATCGGATGTTCAAAAGGTTCGTGGTGGTATAAATGTGTAGAAGGTACTGGCCATGGATCGGTACAATGTGATTTATATAAATCAACATATAATACAATTGGAGATGTAATTAATTCTGTAGTAATTGTAAAAGAACAAATTACGGAAATTATTAATAAATTTGTCACAGTATTAACTACGATTGATAATGTAATAACTAATGCAGGAAATGAAATTAAAAACCAACTATATCTGCCAGATATAGAAATTCCTAAAATTGAAAAACCAAATATAAGTTGTAATGTTGATTTAATTGGAGATTTATGTTCGCCAATTAAACAGGTTGTTCATGCTGTAATTGATCAATTAAATACAACCACTTCATTTATTACTGATTTATTGAATAAAGTAACAGATTTATTTAGTTTAGTTATAGATTTTTTAATAGTAATTGTTGATAAATTTTCAGAATTATTCTCATTATTATTTAAAGATATCACTACACCAATTACTACAGTATATAAATTAATTATTGAATTAAAAAATGAAATTATTTCATTATATGATTCGTTCTTAGAATTAGGTATATTTAATATTATAATTTATAATATCATTAATATTTTAGAAATTATATTACCAATTAGATTAATTAGTACTGTAAGTACCGCATTATTAGTTATTATTATTATATTATTATTACCAATTATTGGTGTAATTTATGTTGTACTTCAATTATTATACAATTTATTTATATTACCATTCACATTAATTAAATCATTTATAACATATATATATTCATTAATATTCATTTAAATATAAATTGTATTATAATAAGTATATAATAAGTATATAAATATGTTAATTGAAATTAATGATATATTACCTGTTTCTATCAATGCTGCATATCGAACGTGGCAGAATAGAGTATTAATCTCTAAAAAAGGACGAGAATTTAAAAATGAAATTACCAAATTATTAATTAATAATAATTATGAAAAAATATTAGGACCTGTCGAAATGTCAATTGAATATTTTTTTAAAGATAAACGATGTAGAGATATCGATAATTATCAAAAACTATTAATAGATTGTATGAAAGATATCGTCATCGAAGACGATAAAATGATTTATAATTTAAATCTTAAAAAACATATCGGATGTGGTTTCAATAAAATTATTATTAATATTATTAATATAGATATTGAAATTATATAAATTATATACTTTTTTTTTTAGTATTAATATAGATATTGAAATTATATAAATTTTATACTTTTTTTTTAAGTATTAATAAACTGGTTTTATGCGTATATTTAAGGTTTAAAGTATATAATATATAGATAATATATATTATGAGTGATCGAGAAATACATATCAATAATGATAAATATAAGAATGTAACTATCGATTATATTCACGATGTCGATAGTTCGGATAATAATGAAAATGATAATACAAATGAATTTAGATTATTAGTTAATAATAAAAAAATCATGGAACAATCAAATGATTCCAATGATATTGATTTAAATATTAATCAACAAATGAAAACTAATATTGATAATATTATGACAAATAATATTAATAAAAAAAGTCAAAAATCATCTAAACATTCTAATAGTTCATATAAAAAAGATACTCACAAATTTAAAGGCAAAAATACTTTATTATCTTCTGGTTCATCTTTAAGTGACGCAGATTTTAAACATAATATGAAATCAGAAAATTTAGAAGATATTATGAAAAATAAACAATATATATTATTGGATATCGATAAATTTAAACAATTAGGCTATAAATTTACACGAGACTATAATATCAGTTCAAATTATGAAGAAATGAAATCTGAATTAAATCGTGTAAAAATGGTTCATAATAATAAAAAAGGAATCAAATTCTGCAGAAATGCTCTCATGACATTATGTTCTGGTGTTGAACAATTAAGTGGGTTCACCAGTATTGGTGAATTAGATGGATGGTCAGAAGATGTTAATATGAATATTGAATCATATGATGATGTATTTGAAGAATTATATCAAAAATATGGATCATATGCTGATGTATTAGGTCCTGAACTTAAATTAGTATTTATGTTAGTTCAGTCGGCATTCTTATATCATATGATGCGAAAAATGACTGGACCTACCATGAAAAATTTTGAAAATATTATTAATAATAATTCGGATAATACTGAATCAAAAGTTAGCAACGGAGGAGGGAATCCATTAGGAGATTTACTCGGAAATTTAATGGGGGGTAATAAAGGAGGAGGAGGTATCGGAGATTTAATGAGTGGTGGATTAGGTAAATTTATGGGGATGAATTTAGGTGGAAATAATAATAAACAACAAACAGAATATCAAGGACCAAATATTACTGAAACTCCAATTATTAATAAAACACCTGTTAAACAAGCTGATTATGTTATTAAAAGTCCGGAATTAGCTGGATTAGAAACATTACTTGATGATTTAAGTGGAACATCTAAAAGCACTGCTAGAAAAAATAAAAGTGGTAAACGGGTTCTATCATTAAATTAAAAAAAAAAAATAATAATAATTATGATAGTATTCCTCTCTTGTGAGAATAGTCAGTAATTTCTTGTACACCAAATACAGGTCGAGCGAAGAAGGATCTTATTGTATAATATGGGATATTATTATATTATGTGTTAGATGGTTGTGTACCTGTAGATGGTTTTATAACTTTAGATAAACCATATATTGACATTAATATGATTAATATTACGCTAATTACAATTAATATCAATATTAAATCATCCATTATAATATAATAATTTATATCTATTATAATCACTGTACCAAATTATATTAAAATATTCATAACAGATATTATAAGAACATAATACTAATTTTCTATGTTAGTCATTATATAATATATATTTAATTTATAATACAACAATGTTCTTCAATTATATTATATTCATCTGATGTATTTAATAATGTTGATTGTTCATTTGATATATTTACATTTTGTAAATTATCGATTAATATGTATTTATTATTTTTTTTATAATTGTTTAATATATTCTCAAATAATACATCTATATTATATAATGTTTTTGCGGATATTTCAATATAATCTATATCTAATTTTAAAGTAATTTCTTTAATTTTATGTAATATACCATTATCATATGTTTGGTCAAATTTATTACCTATTAAAATATAGTAAGGTTTTTTATCATTATATTCATTATTACAATTTGGTATCCAAGTATCTATTAGACTATTTAATGATTGTATATTATCTATAGCAAAAACAAACATTATTATATTTGCATATTTATAATATGATTTTATTACTGTTTTAAAACGATCGTTACCACTTGTATCATATAATTGCAAATTCATATTATGCACCATTTTTGAGTTATAATCTAAGCCAATTGTAGAATTTATAGTGTCATCATATTTATTTGTTATATAACTATTTACAATTGATGTCTTTCCTACATCGGAATCTCCTAATAATACTAATTTTATATTATCTTTAATAGTTTCCATATATTATTATTATTATATTAATTTAAGTATTTTATCTATCTAGCGGATTAATATATATAATTTCTAATAAATTAAATATATCTTCTTCCGAATTTACAATATACTCTTTTTTTGAATCTATATCTATTAAACTATATTCACTCAATTTCAAATTCTTATGTTTCGCAAGTTCTCGCATCATTTTATTAGTTTTATCACTACCTGTAAAATATAATAATGCAAAATAATATGATTTCAGCGGAATTAAACGAATATCAATACGCCGTATACTAGATTTTTTATCCAATTGCGCAAAACCCATATATTTTTTATTTCCATGTAATGTTAAATTATCTACTAATATATTATTTGATGTTAAATATTTTACAATATCTTGTAATAATATATCATTATTTCCCATATTTGTTATTAATATATCTATATCACCGGATTCTAATTTACCACGTCTATAACTACCACATATATCATAATATAAATCTGAATTAAATTTATATAATAGTGTATTTAATTTTTTAGTAAATTTTGTGATCTCTTTACGTGGAATTGGTTTCTCAATCTCAGTTTTATATTTTACACCCAATTTTTGATCATAAGATAAATTATCTAAATGATATTCTATATTATCATATGTTATATTATCATCATATAATTTCTTTGCCTTTACAATACCTATTCCATGTATTTTAATTAAGTTTTTTATAATTTGATACTCATTCAAATTATTTATTGCTTTATCTTTATAGTCCATTATATATCCATAAGTTAAAATTTCTTCAATGCGTTTAATTGTACGCTTCCCAATATATTTAATATCTTTTATTTTATCTACATTCGCTTTAGTTAAATCAAAAGTTAAAGTATCTATAATATCTATAACTCTCTTATAACTATTTAATTCAAATTTAGTTTTATTAATATCTGTCAATAATTTATTATATTCTGTTATAATTAAAGTATTATTTGAAAACATTAATTAATATATATTAATATATTGAATCAATTTTAAATAAATTAATATATTATATAATTATATATGAAAGAAACAGAATTTATGCGCATGTTAGGACCAGGCAAAGTTATATTCGTCAATCGACCAGCTAATAAAATTGTTGCAAAATTAACAGCGAATGGACGTAGAGTATTAACTTCTACTACAGATGACGGAAAAAAATTAATGAAATTTACATCAGAAGAATTATATAATAAATATAAAACTGGAAAAACAATTCGTATGTCAAAAAAATCTACGAAAAAATCAGTCAAAAAATTAATGAAAAAATTAACATCTCGTAAATCTAACAAGAAATCTCGTAAATCTAACAAGAAATCTCGTAAATCTAACAAGAAATCTCGTAAATCTAACAAGAAATCTCGTAAATCTAACAAGAAATCTCGTAAATCTAACAAGAAATCTCGTAAATCTAACAAGAAA
>Ga0307488_10000025_pt1 | contig 111780 bp, 115 predicted proteins | sample SB02metaG_FD_202248 | JGI IMG/M metagenome (GOLD analysis project Ga0307488, IMG submission 202248) | Sea-ice brine microbial communities from Beaufort Sea near Barrow, Alaska, United States - SB 0.2 | ecosystem: Environmental > Aquatic > Marine > Coastal | place: USA: Alaska | collected...
CAATCATAGTAGTCTTACCATGGTCAACGTGGGCAATAATTGTAATGTTTCTTATATCTTTCGTCATAAAATTCTTGGTTGCGGGGGTAGGATTTGAACCTACGACCTTCAGGTTATGAGCCTGACGAGCTACCAGACTGCTCCACCCCGCGATAAAACTTAAGTTTTTTTTAAGTTAATTGCTTGAAGTTTATTATTTTTCTCTTTTATCTCAAACTCTAGTTGTTGTTCTTCTTTCAAAGTTTTTAATTTAGATTCTTCCAAAGCAGAAACGTGTAAAAAAATATCTTTTTCAGTTTCATTTTCTGTAATAAATCCGTAACCTTTTTTTGAATTAAACCACTTAACCTTACCTTTCGGCATATAAACCCTTTTAATTTTAAATTAAGTTAAATTCTATTTTTAAGCTTTTGAAGTTTTTTTACTCTTTTTATGTTTTCTTCAGTAAGCCTTTTCTTTCTCTCAGAGGGTTTTTCGTAAGTACTTTTCATCTTTACTACTTTAAAAAAACCTTCTTTTTGAAGTTTTCTTTTTAAAACTCTTAAAGCCTGTTCTACGTTATTATCTTTTACTTCTATTTTAATAAAATACTCCTGTTAAATTAAGATCGCTACGTAGCATCTTAGTTATAGATTGTCTAGTTTGAAGTAGGATTGTTTTGAGGCTTTTTTAAGAACTTTCTTTATTGGCTTCTGCAACAGCTTTCAATTTTTCTTCTTTAATTTTAGCTTTTTTTTCTCTTTCAACCCTTCGTTTTGCTTTTTCTAAAGATTTTTCAAATGTACTTTGAGAGCATAAACCAAGTATAACTGGGTCTTTAGCTTTTAAATTTGAAAAATTCCAATAGCTTCTTTTTCGAATTAGTGAAACCGTACCTTTAGTGCTACCTACAAGTTTTGAAATTTGTCCATCTGTAAATTCTTGATAATTTTTTAAAAGCCACAGAGCTGCATCAGGCCTATCTTGTCTTTTTGAAAGAGGAGTATACTTTGGCTTCTTTCTTTCTTTAACCTGAACTTCTTCTGCTCGTTCTACTAAATTTAGATTTCTATTAGTGTCTTTAGAACAAAGATCAATTTCTTCTCTTGAAAGTTGACCAGCAAGTATTGGGTTGTAAGCTTTAATCCCTTTAGCAACATCTCCATCTGCTATTCCTTTAACCTCAAGCTCATGCAAATTACAAAAGTTTGCAATTTGTTTAAATGTTAGTGTGGTATTTTCTACAAGCCAAACAGCTGTAGCTTTTGGCATAAAAGGAGTTTCGGACATAAATTTATTATTTCTTACTTCTAAGATCAGCGAATTTTTTATTATACTTACTTACACGTCCTTTATCTAAAATCTTTTGAGTCCCGCCTGTCCATGCTGAATGAGACTTTGGGTCAATATCTAACTTCATGACATCATTTTCTTTACCCCAAGTAGACCTAGTTTCAAATTCACTTCCATCAGTCATAACAACTTTAATTTTATGATAATTGGGATGTATTTCTTTTTTCATGGTGGTCTTTTATCTTATAAGATTAATTTACTCAATATTTTTTTTTATTAAAGCGTTTTTAAGTTCATCTTGAATGCTCGAGTTACTGGCAAGAACATTCCTCTTTATTGAATTTACTGTTCCAGGCTCCATAAATTCAACGAATCCTCCAGCTTCTTTTAAAATAACAATTCCTGCTGCTATATCCCAATAATTTAATTCCCATTCCCAATAAGCATCAAATCTTCCTGCAGCAACATAGCTCATTCCAAGAGCAGCGCTTCCAAATTTCCTAACAGGTGCGTCTACTAAATTAGAAATTTTAATATACTCTTTAAAAATATCATCTTTTTTTGAACTATCAAATTTAGGGCCACCCGTTACTAGAACAGAATTTCTTAACTTATTTTTCTTTGAGACTCTAATTCTTGAATTATTAAAGAATGCTCCAGAACCTTTTTCAGCAAAAAAAATTTCATTTTTAATTGGATCAAATATTAATCCACAAACTATTTCTCCTTTTTCTTCATATCCAACTGAAATTGCGAAGTGCGGAATACCATTTAAAAAGTTAAGTGTTCCGTCTATAGGGTCGATAATCCATCTATGATCTTTATTTTTTTTATTAATTTCACCAATTTCCTCACTTAATATCCCGTAATCTGGATGAGCTTTTAATAATTCTTCTATAATTATTTTTTCTGTTCTTGTGTCAGCAGCGGTAACAAAATCGCCTGGTCCTTTAGCTGATACTTGAAGTTTTTCAATTTCACCAAAATCTCTGATCAATGATTTAGATGCTTTCATACAAGCATTATAAATAACAGTCATACGTGGTGAATTTAGTCTCATTAATTGACTTTTTTTACGTACTCTAATGTTCTTGTATCAAGAATAATCTTATCTCCAGACTCAACAAAAGGTGGAACATTAATTTTTATTCCATTGTCCAAAGTAGCAGGTTTATAAGAAGAAGCTGCCGTTTGACCTTTTATTGCAGCATCAGTAACGTCAATAACACATTCAACATTGTTAGGAAGGCCAATCGATAATGGCTTTTCATCCATAAAAGAAATCGTTACTTCTAGATTTTCTTTTAAAAGTTTAAACTTTTCTTCAGTCAAAGATTTTGGAATTGAAATTTGTTCAAAAGTTTTATTATCCATAAAATGACAGTTTTCTTCATCGAAATATAAAAAATTAAATTTTTTTTCTTCTAATTCTGCTTTTTCAATAGTTTCACTTGAACGAAATCTCTCATTTAATTTTGTACCTTTGGTGATACTTTTAAGCTCAACCTGATTAAACGCTCCACCTTTTCCAGGTTTTACATGTTGTGCTTTAAGAACATTCCAGTAATCATTTTTATACTCAATGATCATTCCAGGTTTAACTTCAACTGCTGATATTTTCATTTATTTAAATTTTTTAATAGCATCCTCAGGCTTTAAAAATGGGTTATTCCAAATAAAAGTTGATATTGCAATATAATTCGCTCCAGCTTTAATTAATTTTTCATAATTTTTATCAGTAATCCCGCCTATTACAACGATTGGTTTTTTTATTTTTTTTTTTGCCCAAAATAATATTTTTAAATCTGCTTTTTTAGCTTTTGGCTTAAGTTTTGATTTGAAAAAAGATCCAAAGGCAACATAGTCAGCCTTGTCTTTAGCTGCCCTTAAAGCAAGTTCTTTGGAATTATGACAAGTAACTCCTATAATTTTTTTTTTCATATCTTTTCTTGCTGAAATTACCGCACTATCAATCTGGCCAATATGACAGCCGTCAGCATTGACTGCCTTTGCTAACTTAGAGTCATCATTTATTATAAATTTAACATTATATTTCTGGGTAATTTTTTTTATTCTTTTAGCAACTTTTATTATTAATTTTTTTTGCTCTTTCTTTAGTCTTAGTTGAAAAAAAGACACTTTTTTTGAAGACAAAATTTTATCTAGATCTTTATAAAAATTTGAATAAATTTTATTAGGTGATATTAAATAAACTAACCGTTTCAAACTTCTAATTCTTGAGACCATTCACCTTTAGAAGCGAGGCCATTCATTTTTGCCCTATGATTAAAAACAGCATGAATAGCTTTTTTATCGTTCATTTCTTTTGACCACACTTTTAAAGCACTCTGTTGCAAAGCTCTTCCAAAAGAGTAGGTAATAAGAAAATTAGTGTCATTTATTCTGTTAATTGCATTTAAATTATTTGTTGACTCCTTTTCCGATTGACCACCAGATAAAAAAGCTATGCCTGGCACATCGCTTGGGACGTTTTTTTTTAGACAATCCAATGTTTTTTTAGCAATTTCGTCTGTTGTTGCTTTTTGAGGGCTTTTAAACCCTGGCACAATCATATTTGGTTTTAATACAATACCCTTTAGTGAAATTTTTTGAATTATTAATTCATTAAAACATTCATTTAAAACATCAGTTGTTACTTTGTAGCAATCATCAATATTATGATCTCCATCCATTAAAACTTCAGGCTCAACAATTGGAACCATATTGGCCTCTTGAACCAATGCCGCGTATCTTGCTAATGCTTGGGCGTTAGACTTAATGCTTTGAATCGATGGGCAACTTTTTCCAATGTTGTAAACAGCTCTCCATTTCGTAAACCGTGCACCAAGTTTATAATATTCGCTCAGCCTTTCTCTTAATCCATCCAATCCTTCTGTAACAGTTTCCCCAGGTGAGCCAGCTAATTTTTTTGCTCCTTTGTCTACTTTAATTCCGACAACAGAATTGTTTTTTTCAATTAATTCAGGAACAGAAATACCTAAACTTGTCTTCTCTCTGATAGTTGCATCAAAAAGAATAACACCACCAATATAATTTTTCATCGCATCTGCAGTGAAAAGATTTTCCCTAAAGTTTAATCGATTTTTATCTGTACACTCAACTCCAACACTACTTAGTCTTTTATCCATAGTGCCAGTACTTTCGTCGGCAGCTAATATACCCTTTCCTTTGGCGCACATTTTTTTTGCTATTTCTTCTAAAGACATTGAATAATATTTATTTTAAAACACTTAGGCCCGGCAAGTCTTTTCCCTCAAGATATTCTAAAAATGCACCACCTGCTGTTGATAAGTGAGTAAAAGACAATTCAAGACCACTTTTGTTTATTGCAGAAACCGTATCACCACCACCAAGCACAGAAATTAGAGACTTACTTTTGGTATTTTCAGAAATTTTTTGTGCAATAGCGTTAGTACCTAGGGCAAAATTTTTACTTTCAAAGTAGCCTGCGGGCCCATTCCACATAATTGTATTTGAGCTATCTATAATCTCCCCAATAATTTTTATAGTTTTAGGGCCAACATCTAAAATAATGTCGTCCTTCTCAACAAATTTTATATCTTTTGAAACAGGCTCACCTTCAAAACTTTTTGATACCAAGCAATCTCCTGGAATTAAAATTTTGCATTTATTTATTTCTGCTTCCTCTAAAATTTTTTTAACCATATCTTCGGAATTTATCTCCTTTAATGATTTGCCAATTTCATACTTTTGATAGGCTAAAAAATTATTAGCCATTGCACCAACGATAACAATGTTACTTACTTTTTTCAGAAGATTAAAAATTACACCTAATTTAGTTGAAATTTTTGATCCGCCAATAATACATGTAACTGGATCTTTTTTGTTTTCAATCACTGAATCAATTGCCACTATTTCTTTTTTTAAAAGAGGTCCTGCATAAATTTCTTTTACAAATTTTGTGATATTGGAAATAGATGACTGTTTTCGATGAGAACAAGAGAAAGCATTATTAATATATATTTCACCAAGCTCTCCTAATTTTTTTGAGAAGCTTTCATCATTTTCAGTTTCTTCTTTAAAAAATCTTATATTTTCTATTAAGAGAACTTCGCCGTCTTTTAAATATGAGCTTTTTGTTTTAATTTCATCGTTAATTTCTCCAGTATAAAAATACATATTAGTATTAAGTTTTTCTTTTAAATATTTGTAGATAGGCAACAAAGTTAAGGTATTATCTTTTATACCCTCAGGTCTTCCTAAGTGAGAAATTAAAATAATTTTTGATTTTTTTTTTACTAATTCCTTTAAAAAAGGTAGTACTTGCTCAATTCTTGTAGAATCTTGAATTTTTTTATCTTTTACTGGAACGTTAAAGTCTACCCTGACAATAATTTTTTTACCTTCAACATTAAGGTCTTTAGGAAAATATTTTATTCCTTGCATAGAAATTTTAAAGACTATTTTTCAATTAGTTTCTTAGTAAGCTCAACTATCTTAGCACTAGTTAAGTTAAAATGTTTATAAACTTCCTTGAAAGGTGCACTTTCACCAAAAGTTTCTATGCCCATATTATTTTTAGAATATTTTTCCCAACTACAAACGCTACTTGCCTCAATAGTAATTGCAGGAACCTCTTTATTAATAATTTCATTCTTATAATTAATACTTTGCTGATTAAACAATTCTTGGCAAGGCATAGAAACAACTTTTGAGTTTATATTTATCACTTTTAATTCTCTTTGTGCCTGAAGAGCCAATTCTACCTCAGAGCCAGAAGCAATTAATGTCACTTCATTATTTTGTGATGTTGTATTCACTACGTATGCACCAAGCTCACATTTATTTTCTTTCGTATGAGAAGGATTAACATAAGGCAATTTTTGTCTTGATAAAGCTATAACACTTGGAGTGTTTTTACTTTTTAAAGCTATCTGCCAACATTCTAAAGTTTCATTTATATCCGCAGGTCTAAAGACATTTAAATTTGGAATAGCTCTTAACCCTGCTAATTGCTCGATAGGTTGGTGTGTTGGTCCATCTTCTCCCAAACCAATAGAGTCGTGAGAAAATATATAGACAACTCTTAAACCCATTAATGCGGACAGTCTTATAGATGGTTTACAATAGTCAGAAAAAATTAAAAAAGTCCCTCCATACGGAATTAGTCCACCGTACAAAGCCAAGCCATTCATTGCGGCTGCCATACCGTGCTCTCTTATTCCATAATGAATATAGTTTCCGTTAAAGTTTTTTGAAGAAATAATTTTTGAATTCTTTGTTTTAGTATTATTGGAGCCACTTAAGTCAGCAGAACCACCAATAATTTCTGGAAGCATTTTCGTTACTGCCTCTATAGTCATTGATGAGCATTCTCTCGTAGCTTTGCTAGGTTTTTCTTTAAAATATTTTTCTTTTTCAGTATTTATTAAAGAGTCTAGATTATTTAAATTTATATTATTTTGAATTAATTCTAATTCTTTTTTTATTTTAGAATTTTTTTTATTCAAATTAGAAGACCATTTATTTTCTAACAAATTTCCTCTTTCTCCAATTTTTTTCCAAGCATTTAAAATATCTTCCGGTATTTCAAAAGAAGCGTAAGGCCACTTTAATTTTTTTCTAACAAGTGCTATTTCCTCTTCACCCAGGGGAGAACCGTGAGATGAAGCTTTGCCAGATTTATTTGGCGAACCAAAACCAATAATTGTTTTACAAGAAATAATGTTTGGTTTTTTTGATTTAGAGGCTTTTTTAATTGCATTAGAAATTTGTTTATAATTATGGCCATCAACTTCAAGAAAATTCCAACCATAAGACTCAAACCTTTTTTTATAGTCATCAGAAACACTTAAAGATGTAGGCCCATCTATAGAAATTTTATTATTATCAAAAAATACAATTAAATTTTTTAACTTTAGATGTCCTGCTAAGCTCATCGCTTCATGGCTAATACCTTCCATCAAATCTCCGTCACTAGCTATGACATATGTTTTATGGTCAACAATATTTGAACTAAATTTTTTTCTATATATCTCTTCACCTATTGCTAAACCAACGGCATTACCCAAACCTTGACCAAGCGGGCCTGTCGTAGTTTCAATACCAGAATTTTTTTTGTACTCTGGGTGGCCAGCACAAATAGAATTCATCTGTCTAAAATTTTTAAGTTCTTCAATAGTAAAATCTTTATAGCCAGTTAAATAAAGCAAAGAATAAAGCAGCATCGAACCATGGCCAGCCGATAAAATAAATCGATCCCGATTGATCCAGCTTGGATTCTGAGGATTAAATTTCAAGTAATTTTTAAATAAGACCGTTGCAACGTCTGCCATCCCCATTGGCATGCCCGGATGGCCCGAATTAGCTTTCTGCACCGCATCAATAGACAAGAATCTCACTGCATTTGCTAATTGATTTATATTTGTAGTCAAAATTATAAAACCTTTGTAGATTTAATTTTATGAATTAATAATATGATTTAAATGAATAATTTAACAAATAAAGAAAAGAATTTAAACAACCTTATTGAAAGATTAAGCAATCTTTCAAAAAGTTATTCACACGATTCCACAACCTCTGATAAACTGAAAGAAGAGAGAGATTATTTTTTAAGTGAAAAAAAACAGCTTGAGACAAGACATAATGAGCTTTTAAGAGAACAAAAATATTTAAAAAATAAGATAATAAGCCTAGAACAAGAACTAAGTAAAAAATCTGAAATCCAAGAAAAATTTAGCAAGGAAATCGATGAACTTAGCCAAGAAACAGAGGAACTGGTAGAAGAAATAGATAAATGGCAAATGTAAACATTAAATTCAACAACAAAGACTATTTGCTTTCTTGCGATGACGGGCAAGAAGAGTCTTTAAAAAAACTTACAAGTTTTTTAGACAAAAAATATAATGAACTTAAAGAACAATTAGGTGGTATCGGGGAAAATAAATTACTTTTAATTACAACCATCAAAATTTTAGATGATTATTTCAATTTAAAACAAAAAATAGACTCGCAAAAAAATAAACTAGATGAAATGTCTAAAAAATTTTTAGAAATGAAGGCTTTAGCCATTCAATATAAAGAAAAGAAAGACGTAGAAATAAATAATTTAAATGTTGAAATTGATAAACTTAAAGTAACAATAGAAGAAAGTAATTCTTTGTATGAGTCTGTACTTGATAAAACGACTAAATCTTTACAGGACATCATCAGTAGCACTGAATCAAAATCTGAACTTCAGTAATGCTACAAAAAATTGTTATCAGAAAAAAAATGTCGATCAACAGAGAGAAAAATTATTTTGAAATTTCTCCTAATTTTTTCAATCCTTTAATAAGATTTTTAAAGAAAAAAAATATAAATACTATTTCACTTTATTATCCATCAAATTATGAAGTCAATGTGCTAGGTCTTTTTAAATTAATAAAAAAAATAAAAACACTTCTCCCCATTGCAAAACTTAATAATCAAATGAACTTTGTTGAATGGCGATACCTAGATCCTTTAAGAGTAAACATATTTGGAATGTTAGAGCCATGCTTGAAAAAAAAATCTTTAGTTCCAGATCTTATGTTAGTTCCGCTCTTAGCATTTGATAGTAGCAATAATAGACTGGGATATGGAAAAGGTTTTTATGATAGATTTTTAAATAAGTTTTTAAAAAAAAAAAATATAACAACAATCGGTGTTGCATTTTCATTTCAAAAATATAATAAACTTCCAGTGTCAAGTTTAGATGTAAAATTGGATTATATCCTTACAGAAAAAGGCCTGAGAAAATGAAAATACTAATTCTTGGTGATTTGATGGGAAGTTCTGGAAAAGAAGCCATAAGAAAAAATTTAAGTACAATTATTAAAGCTAAGGAAATAGATTTTACCGTTATAAACGGAGAAAATGCGGCAGAGGACGGTAGGGGCATAACTAAAGATATTGCTGAGGAGCTACTTGATCTTGGCGTTGATGTTATAACTTCTGGCAATCACATTTGGGATAAAAAAGAGACTGCGGAATTTATATCTAGAGAAGCAAGACTATTAAGACCTGAAAATTTAGCTGCGGGATCTCCTGGCAATGGATACGGAATTTTTTTGTCTAAAAAAAAAAAATATAAAGTTGCTGTTATAAATTTGATGGGCAATGTTTTTATGAAAAAAACAGAAGATTTATTTGCTGCAGCAAAAAATTTACAAAGTAAAATTAAATTAAAAGAAAATGCTGATTTTATAATAGTAGATCTGCATGGAGAGATAACAAGTGAAAAAATGGCTATGGGACATTATTTTGATGGTAAAGCCACAGCAGTAGTTGGAACTCACACCCATGTACCGACAGCTGACACAAGAATTTTAGACAATGGCACAGCCTATCAAACTGATATTGGTATGTGCGGAGATTACAACTCAGTGATCGGAATGAATAAAGAAAATTCTGTAATGAAATTTTTAAATGACACTAAAGCACAAAAGCACTTTCCTGCCATAGGTCAATCAACTCTTTCTGGTATAATAGTTGAAGCGGATGCACGCACAGGCCTAGCAAATAAAATTGAAAGATTAATTCTTGGAGGAGTTTTAGATAATTAATATGGCAGGTCATTCACATTGGGCTGGAATCAAACACAAAAAAGGAAAGCAAGATAAAGAAAGATCTAAAATCTTTGCTAAGCTATCTAGAGAAATTACTGTTGCAGCAAAACTTGGTGCAAAAGATCCTGACAGCAACCCAAGATTAAGAGCTGCCATCCAAGCATCTAGAGAAGCCAACATGCCAAAAGAAAATATTAATCGCGCAATTAGCAAGTCAGAGATAGATGTAAATAAGAATTACGAAAGCTTAAGATACGAAGGCTTTGGACCGCACAATGTAGCTTTAATTATTGAAACGTTGACTGACAATAAAAATAGAACAGCTTCTAATATAAGAACTGTTTTGCAAAAAAGTGGTGGCAGATTAGGTGAAACAGGTTCTACGTCACACTATTTTTTTTCTTGTGGCATTTTACACGTAAGTAAAGATAAAATCTCTGATGAAAAAATTCTCGATTTATCAATCAACGCTAATGCCAAAGATTGTTTCAGTAACCTAGAATATCATGAAATTTTAACAGAAAGAGAAGATTTCTATAAAATAAAAAACGAAATAGAAAAAAATATAGATAGTTTTCTTTATTCTGGCATAGAGTGGAGACCACAAAGATATTTAGATATTTCCAAAGAGGAAAGTGATGCGGTTATTAAGATGCTTGAAACTTTAGAAGATGATGACGATGTGCAGAATACATTTGTAAACTGTAATATTCATTTAAATTAATATATGAAAATTATAGGTATAGACCCAGGTCTCAGCGGCGGAATTGCAATCCTAGAAAACAATAAAGTAAAAGAAATCTTTGATATGCCAGTTATGGCTGACGGTAAGAAAAATAAAAGACAGCTTAACAGTGCTTTCTTGGCTCAGTTAATTAAAGATAATATTAAAGATATTGAAGATACAGTAATGGTTGTAGAACAAGTCAATGCAATGCCAGGCCAAGGAGTAACCAGTATGTTTAATTTTGGTCAAACTTTTGGTGCAATCAAAGGTATTTGCGCAGCTTTAGGATTACCTATTTTTTTTGTTAGACCAGCAAAATGGAAAAAACATTTTGAATTAATTAACTCTTCTAAAGATGCTAGCAGAACAAAGGCTATTGAAATGTACCCCTCTATTGCAGAAAAGTTATCCAAAAAAAAAGATGTAAATAAGTCAGATGCTATCTTAATTGCTAGATATTATAGTGATACTAGATTTAAAGAATAACTTAAGTGAACCGAAATTGTCTCAAAGGACGATAAAGTTGTCAAATTCATGACACATTCTACAAGTACCTCACTAACATGGAACAAGAAATAGCAACTCAAGTTGTTGGATTAGGCGGAGTAAATGACTTCTCGCTTTGGCAACTTTTTTTACGTGCAGATTTTGTAGTTAAGTCCGTGATCATACTTTTGTTATCAAGCTCGATATATTCTTGGGCTTTGATATTTGATAAATATAAAGTATTTAAAAAAATTAATTTATCCACTTCAGAGTTTGAAAATAAATTTTGGAAAGCTAAATCAGCCGAAAGCCTAAACAGTTCTTTGCCAGCTAAAACTGACGATCCTTTAACTAAAATATTTCAAAAAGCAATGAACGAATTAGTAAAAACAAAATCAAAGTCTAGTGCTGTACAAACTGCAAGAGTTGAAAAAATTTTAGAAATTTCTACTGACGATCAAATCAAAGAGATTGAAAAAAATTTTACTTTTTTAGCAACGGTCGGATCCACAGCCCCTTTTATAGGTTTGTTCGGAACTGTTTGGGGAATTATGAATTCTTTTCAATCCATTGCTATTTCACGAAACACAAGTTTAGCTATTGTAGCTCCTGGTATTGCTGAAGCTTTATTTGCAACTGCCTTAGGGTTACTCGCAGCTATTCCGGCTGTAGTAGCATACAATAAATTTAATAGTGACTCTAAAAAGTATACCGCAAGAATTGAAAATTTTTGTAAAAGATTTTTATCTATAATCTAAATTATGGCTTTTAAACTTAATCGCTCAAGGAATGAACCGATGAGTGAAATCAACGTTACTCCTTTTGTTGATGTAATGTTAGTTTTATTAATTATTTTTATGGTTACAGCACCTTTATTAACTGTTGGCGTACAAGTCGACTTACCCGAGTCAGCAGCAGACTCTTTACCTGATGATCAAGAACCATTAACGGTAACAATTAATTCTAAAGGAGAAATTTTTATACAAGAAAGCCAAGTTTCTTCTGAAAAAATTATTCCAAAATTATTAGCGATTGCAAAAAATAGAACCGATACAAGAATTTATGTACGGGGAGACAAAAATATAAATTACGGAAGAGTCTTAGAAATTATGGGAACTTTATCAGGTGCTGGTTTTTCAAAAGTAGCGCTTATTTCTGAGCCATACAAAAGCTAGATGAAAAATGACAAGAAGTTTAATTTATTCTTTATCCTTTCACGCCATCATGGTTTTGTTAACTGTATTAAGCTTACCTTTTATGACTAGGCAGCCGGTAGATTTACCACCAATTCTATCTGTTGAACTTATTCAAATTTCTGACAAAACAAATATTCCATTTGCTCCTAAAGCAAGAAAAGTTCTTGAGAAAGTAAAAGAAGAGGAAAAAAGAGTGGTCTCTGAACAGGCTCCACCAGCTGCTAAAGCTAAAGAAAAACCAGACCGAATTCCCTTGCCTAAAAAACAAGATGAAAAAAAAGAACTTATTAAAAAAAAACAAAATCCAAAAGAAGTCAAACCTGAGATAAGACAAGCCTCTGAGTTTGAAAAAAAAGAGATTATCGACACTAATCAAATAGCTGCCTTAATAGACAAAGCAAAAGAAGAAAGTGCAAAAGTTAAAAAAAGCGACAAGAAACTCACACAAAGCAGTATTAAAAATTCTTTTGCATCGGGTTTATCGCTTTCTGAGGAAGATGCTTTGAGGGCTCAAATATTTGGATGCTGGACAGTTCCATTAGGATTGCCTTATGATGATGATCTTTTAGTGAGGGTTAAGTTAGAACTAAAACAAGATGGAACTATAAACAAATCTGAGATATTGGACCACGAAAGAATGAACAAACCGGGACAAAAATTTTACAAAATTTTAGCTGAGAGCGCGTTAAGAGCAGTTAGAATTTGCCAACCACTTAGAGTTCCTCAATCAGGTTATGAAAAATGGAAAACTATTCAATTAAATTTTAATCCAACTGAAATGTTAAAAGGATAATCAATTAATGAAAAAAATATTTTATATTTTAGTAATATTTTTCTTTAAAATTAATGTTGCTTACAGTTTAATTGAAGTTGATATTACTAGAGGAAATCTTGACCCATTACCAATAGCTGTCTCACCTTTACATGTTGATCCCCAGTCTGATAATTATCAAGATGTTAAAACAAAAAAGTTGGGTGATCTTATCTCTTCAGTTGTGGAAAAAAACTTTAGATCTACTGGACTTTTTAATCCTTTAAACAAAGATGCATTTGTACAAAAACCTGATATTGCACATTTAAAACCAAGATTTGAAGATTGGAGTTTGATAACAGCACAAGCTTTGGTAACAGGAAAATTGTTACTTAAAGACGAGAAGCTTAAAATTGAGTTTAGACTTTGGGATGTTGCAGCCAATAAAGAAATGATAGCTCTTGCTTTTACCACAACACCTTCTAACTGGAGAAGAGTAGCTCACATCATATCAGATAAAATTTATGAAAGACTAACAGGAGAGTCAGGTTATTTTGATACAAGAATAATTTATGTTAGCGAAACAGGGCTTAGGACTCAAAGAGTTAAAAAATTGGCCATCATGGATCAAGATGGAGAAAATACTAAATATTTAACTTTAGGCAATGAGTTAGTTTTAACTCCTCGATTTAATCCGACTAATCAATTAGTCACGTATCTTTCATATTTTAGAAACCTACCTAGAGTTTATTTGTTGGATATAGAAACTGGAATACAAGAAGTTGTTGGAAATTTTCCAGGTATGACTTTTGCTCCAAGATTTTCACCTGATGGAAAAAAAATAATAATGAGTTTTGCTAAAGATGGTAATTCAGATATCTATACAATGAACCTAGAGTCACGGTTGGTTGAGAAACTTACCGAAGACTCTTCAATTGATACATCGCCTTCATATTCTCCCGATGGAAAGTATATTTGTTTTAACTCTGACAGAAGTGGCCTTCAACAAATCTATACTATGAAAAGTGATGGAACTGGTGTTAAAAGGATAAGTTTTGGAGACGGTCTTTACGGGACCCCAGTTTGGTCACCGCGAGGGGACCTTATTGCATTTACCAAAGTTAGAGGTGGAAAGTTTTATATTGGAGTTATGCGAACAGATGGAAGCGGAGAAAGGTTGCTTACAGAAAATTTTTATCAGGAAGCTCCTTCTTGGTCTCCCAATGGCAGATTATTAGTTTTTTACAGAGAGACTAAATCTGGAAAAGACGGGAAAGGGTTTACTGCTAAACTATGGTCTATTGATATCACTGGATACAATGAGAGAGAGTTAAAAACAGAAACCGATGCATCAGACCCATCATGGTCTTCTTTGCTCTCGAAATAAGGAGCTTTTTTATGCAATAAACACTTGAACTACTGTTTAAAATTTGAAATAAATCAATCAACTAAAGGAAAAAAATGAAATTTAATAAAAAGTTCACTAATCTATTAATAATACTGATTTCGACCTTCGCATTAAGCGCTTGCTCAACAGCTAAAAAATCTATCGGAACATCTTCAGATGATGTTTATTCAGGAACAGCAACAGTTAAATTCTTAGCATCTGGAGTTAAAGACCGAGTTTTCTTTGCAACAAACAGATCTGCTTTAACAACTGCTTCTAGAGACACTTTAAGAAAGCAAGCTAGCTGGATGAGAAAAAATAAAAATATTAACGTTGTTCTTGAAGGTCATGGTGACGAAAGAGGAACTAGAGAGTATAACTTAGCACTTGCAGAAAAAAGAGCAAATGCTGCTAGAGATTATTTATTAACTTATGGTATTTCTGGAAAGAGAATTTCTGTAATTAGTTACGGTAAAGAGAAACCTGTTAATTCAGCCTCAACACCTTTAGCCTGGTCTCAAAACAGAAGAGCTGTGACAGTTAAAACAAAATAAATTAAAAACTATTAAAAATACTAGACCCCATGACTTAAAAGTCCTGGGGTCTTTTTTTTGCCACGTTGTATGAATAAAAAATATCAATAATGAATTGTTATAATTATATACAAAAAATTCTTGTTTTTTTTATTTTATTATTTGTCTTGTCTAATAAGGCAGTAGCTGAGGATGAAAAAATTAATGCAGTCACAGATCAATTACAAATTATTGCGCAAGATCTAAAAACTTTAGAAAAAGCAGTTTATAAAACTTCAGACATTACTGTTAACACTAAATCAATTCCTTCAAACGGACTAAATGAAGAAATTTTGACTAGACATTTACTAAAATTAAATGAAATAGAAGAACAATTTCGTTTGTTAACTAACCGTTTTGAAGAAATTAATTTTAAATTAGATAAACTATCTAATAGAGTAACAAAAATTCAATCAGATTCGCAACTTCGTTTTTCAGATTTAGAAACGGCTGAGGCTAGTAACACAACTAAACCTAATAAAGCTAAAAAAAATGAAATTAAAAAAGAAAAAAATCAAGCTAGATTACCAGGTACTGACAAACCACAAGACTTGGGAGCAGCACCAGGTTATACTTTGGACCCTAAAGAAACGATACAAGCAACACAATCTGTAGAAGCTCAAGCTTCTGTTTTTACCGAAGAAAGAAAACCAGAAACATCTTTATTGCCGAACAAACCTCCCAAAGAACAATATGATTTTGCTTTAAGTTTTATGAAAGTTGGAGATTACGAAACTGCGGAGGTAGCACTTAGAGAATTTATTGATAAAAACAAAACTGATAAACTCGCGGGCAATGCACAATACTGGTATGGAGAAACATTTAGAATTAGACAACTTTACTCAGATGCAGCTACTGCATATTTAGATGGTTATCAAAATTATCCAAAAAGCCAAAAAGCTCCAGAAAATCTTTTGAAGCTAGGGACCACTATGGTTCAGTTAGGTGAAAAAGACCAAGGTTGTAAAATGATTATAGGAATTAAAAAACAATATCCTAAAGCATCGCAGTCTGTGCTACAAAAAGCGCAGTATGAACAAAAAAAATTCAAATGTTCTAAGACTTAAAGATCTAAATTCAAAAAAAAAAATATCACTAATTTATTCTAATTTCAGATCACAATTAGTTTCTATTGTTAAAAAAAATACTTTTCTTGTGGCTGTTTCAGGTGGACCTGATAGTCTTGCGTTAAGTGCATTAAGTCACAATTATCTAATAGAAAAAAAAAATAAAGTTTTTTTTGTTTTAGTCGATCACGGAATTAGAGCCAACTCATCTAAAGAGGCACAAAATGTAAAAACCCTTTTTAAAAAAAAAGGAATTAATTTAAGAATTTTAAAAAATAAAGAAAAAATAAAAAAAAACATTCAAAGTCACGCAAGAGAGATTCGTTATCAATTATTATTAAACTTCTGTAAAAGATATAAAATTAAATTTATTATGACAGGTCATCATAGAGATGACCAAATTGAAACTTTCTTAATAAGGCTATCTAGAGGGAGCGGTATTCAAGGCTTATCTTCTATGAGTAAAATAAGCAGTCTGAACAAAACAACAAAACTTTTTAGACCTTTGTTAGATGAAAAAAAAGAAGACCTAGTTTTTCTTGCTAAATATTACTTTGGAAAAATTTTTAAAGATCCTAGCAATACTAATCAGAAATATTTGCGAACAAAAATTAGAAGTTTAATCAAGCATTTTAAAAAAAGTGGTATTAAACCTGATCGAATTATTAATTCTATCAACAACTTGGCCTCTACTAGAGACACGTTAAATTTTTACATTCAAAAAATTGAAAAAAATTGTATTATTAAGAAAAATAATATGATTAGCATTAATTTAAATTTTTTTTTACTAGAAAACAGTGAAATACAATTAAAAATTTTTAGTAATTGTATAAAAAAAATTTCAAAAAATTACTACCCAGTAAGAGCTAAGAAAGTTTTAAATTTACTAAGCAGAATTAGATTTAACGAAAGCCTAAAAGCTACCCTAGGAGGTTGTGTAATTGTCAGAGCCAAAAAAAACCTAATAATTTCTAAAGAAGAATTAAAAAAAGGTACAAAACTCTAAATTTTGATAAAAATTAATAAATTTGCCGCATTTACAAGGTACAGTTCTTATAGTTATACTTGTTAAATAATTAAAAATACCTATTTATACAATATATGAATTTAAAAAACTTAGCGATGTGGGCAGTCATAGTTCTTCTTTCTGTTGGACTTTTTAATATGTTTCAAAATCCAGATAGAATGCCTTCTTCAGAAGCTAAGGTGCCTTTCTCAGAATTTTTATCTGAAGTTGATGAAGGAAGAGTTATAAAAGTTGAAATACAAGGCAACAATATTACTGGTTTGTTAAGTGATGGATCTGCATTTACAACTTACTCACCTAATTATCCAAATTTAGTAGAAAAATTAACCAATAAAGGAGTTAGCATAGTTGCTTCTCCGATAGATGCTAAAATGCCTTCTCTTTTAGGTGTATTGTTATCTTGGTTTCCAATGCTGCTTCTTATTGCAGTATGGGTTTTTTTTATGCGTCAGATGCAAGGCGGAAAAGGTGGAGCTATGGGATTTGGCAAGTCAAAAGCAAAACTTTTAACAGAAGCTCAAGGTAAAGTTACATTTAACGATGTAGCTGGAGTTGAGGAAGCTAAGGAAGAAGTAGAAGAAATAGTAGAATTTTTAAAAGACCCAAAAAAATTTAGTAGACTTGGTGGAAAAATTCCAAAAGGCGCTTTATTGATTGGCCCCCCAGGTACTGGAAAAACATTACTAGCAAAAGCAATTGCAGGTGAAGCTAGCGTTCCATTCTTTTCTATATCTGGATCTGATTTTGTTGAAATGTTTGTAGGAGTAGGAGCTTCTAGAGTTCGAGACATGTTTGAACAAGGAAAAAAACACTCGCCTTGTATTATATTTATAGACGAAATCGATGCCGTCGGTAGAAGCAGAGGAGCAGGTCTTGGAGGTGGAAACGATGAAAGAGAACAAACACTTAACCAGCTTCTTGTTGAAATGGATGGTTTTGAAACCAATGAAGGAATTATATTAATTGCTGCAACAAACAGACCTGACGTATTAGACCCAGCCTTATTAAGACCAGGCAGGTTTGATAGACAGGTTGTTGTTGGAAACCCAGATATTTTAGGTAGAGAAGCAATTTTAAAAGTGCATATTAAAAAGATTAATGCTGGGCCTGATGTAAAACTTAGAACAATCGCAAGAGGGACGCCTGGTTTCTCAGGAGCAGATTTAGCTAATCTAGTCAATGAATCTGCTTTATTGGCTGCTCGTAAAAATAAAAGAGTAGTGACTATGGTGGATATTGAAGAAGCAAAAGACAAGGTTATGATGGGCGCTGAGAGAAGATCTATGGTCATGACTGAAGATGAAAAAAAATTAACAGCATATCATGAAGGTGGACACGCAATTGTTGCATTAAATGAAAAAGTTTCTGACCCAATACATAAAGCAACAATTATACCAAGAGGGAGAGCTCTAGGAATGGTCATGAGGCTTCCAGAAAGAGACCAACTTTCAATAACTAGAGAAAAAATGTACTCTGATATAGCTGTAGCTATGGGCGGAAGAATAGCTGAAGAATTAATTTTTGGTCATGATAAAGTTACCTCAGGAGCATCTTCTGATATCGATATGGCAACTAAAATGGCAAGAAACATGGTTACTCGTTACGGAATGAGCAAAGAACTAGGCCCATTGGCTTATGGAGAAAATGAAGAAGAAGTTTTTTTAGGTAGGTCAGTTACAAGACAACAAAACATGTCAGAAGAAACTTCTAAAAAAGTTGATTCTGAAGTTAAAAAAATTGTTGAAGCTGGTTACGATAGAGCAAAAAAAGTATTAACAGATAAAATAGATGATTTACATAAATTAGCAAAAGCATTGTTAGTTTATGAAACTTTAACAGGTGATGAAATCAGAAATTTAATGTTGAAAAACATTCAACCTAAAAAATTAAATGAGATTGAAGACGATAAAGATAAAAAAGAATCTTCAGCTTTAGATTCTTTAGGTCTTAAACCTAAGCTAGTTCACTAAATATAGTTCATGAGAAAGTATTACACCCGTGCGTGTAATTTTTACTATGGCGCTAAAGCAAAAAATCTTATCAAAAAAAAATTAGCATTTTCACTTTGTAGAAACAAAGATATAGCTTTTGATAGTATTGAAATACTATCAAGAAATAAACCAACAAAATTAATTAATATTAAAAATATTAAAAAGCTACCCAATAAAATAAAAAAAAGTGTTTTAGAAGATTTAAAGAAGATAACTTCTAAGAGAAAGAATTTAAACAAATATACAAATATTTCAGAACCATTAATCATGGGTATACTAAATTTAACACCTGATAGTTTTTCTGATGGAGGCTTATACAATAAGACAAATCGTGCCTTTCGTCATATAGAGGATATGATTTCTAATGGCGCAGATATTATTGATATTGGAGGGGAATCAACTAGACCAGGCTCTAAAGATATACCTCACAAAATAGAGTGGAAGCGGTTGGAAAAAATTATAAGTAATTTTAAAAAAAAATTTCCTAAAGTATTTCTTTCTATTGATACAAGAAAGTCTGATGTAATGCTAAAAGCTATTAAACATAAATCTGATTTAATCAACGATGTATCAGGATTTAATTACGACTTCAAAGCAGTAGAAAAAATTAAAGATTATGATGTTTGGAAGGTTTTACACCACATGCAAGGAACACCTAATAATATGCAAATTAATCCTACTTATAAAGATGTATTATTAGACATTTATGATTTTTTTGAAAAGAAAATAGATATTGATTTTAAAAAGTTTAAATATAAAAAATTTATTATTGATCCAGGAATTGGATTTGGAAAAAATTTGAAACATAATTTGATTCTTATGCACAATATTTCATTATTTCACTCATTAGGATTTCCCTTGTTAATAGGAACTTCTAGAAAAAAGTTTATCAATCAAATATCAGAGCAATTTGACACCAAAGAAAGAATTGGCGGAACCTTGGCTTCTGTCTTATATACTTTACAACAAGGTGTACAAATATTTAGAGTACATAATGTTAACGAAGTTAAACAAGCTATACTGGTTTATAAAAAAATAATTTCAATAAAATGAAAAAAAAATATTTTGGCACCGATGGAATAAGAGGCACAGTAAACCAAGGAATTATTAATGGAGAAAAATTTTTTAAGTTTGGTCTTGCAGCGGGCACTCATTTCACTAATCAGAAAAAAACCAAGCAAATTGCAGTTATTGCGAAAGATACAAGGCTATCGGGCTACACACTTGAGCCGGCATTAGTTTCTGGACTTACGTCAGCAGGTATGCATGTTTTTACGCTCGGACCTTTGCCTACCAACGGCCTTGCTATGCTGACTAAGAAGATGAAAGCTAATATGGGTATAATGATTACCGCATCACACAATCCATATTACGATAATGGTTTAAAATTATTTGGTCCAGATGGACTTAAGTTATCTGACAAAATTGAAAAAAAAATAGAAGGATTAATTGACTCAAACACATCAAAACATCTTTTAAATCCAAAAATTCTAGGACGTGTTAAGCGTTTAGAGACAGCAAATGATGAGTATATTAAAATTCTAAAGAGAAATTTTCCTAAAAATTTTAGTTTAAAAAAGATGAAGATTGTAATTGATTGCGCAAATGGAGCAGCCTACAAAGCAGGAGCAAAACTTTTAACTTCTTTGGGCGCAAAAGTAATTAGTATAGGTGCAAAGCCTAACGGTTTAAATATCAATGAAAAATGTGGCTCAACCTATACAAAAAAAGTTCAAGTAGCAGTCAAGAAGCACAAAGCCCATTTAGGTATAGCACTTGATGGAGACGCAGATAGAATTATTCTATGTGATGAAAAAAGTAACATTATAGATGGCGACCAAATTTTAGCTATGTTAGCCAAAAGATGGAAATCAAAGAAACTTTTAAAAGGTGGTGTGATCGGAACTCTTATGTCAAATTATGGTTTAGAAAAATTTTTGAAATCTGAAAAAATAAATTTTATTAGAGCTAACGTTGGCGATCGTTATGTTAAAGAAAAAATGAAAAAATACCAATATAATTTAGGCGGAGAACAATCAGGACATATTATTTTGGGTAAATTTGCAACAACCGGTGATGGGTTGTTGGTCGCTATGGAAATATTATTCTCTTTAAGAAAAGGTAAAAAAGCAAGTAAACTTTTTGATGTATTTAAGCCTGTTCCTCAAATTTTAGAGAATATTATCGTAAGAGATAAAAACATTATTAATAAAAGCAAAACTAAAACAGCTATTAATATTGCCAATAAGCTTATTAAAAATCAAGGAAGACTATTAGTGAGAAAATCAGGCACAGAACCTAAAATTAGAGTAATGGGTGAGTCATATAATAAATATTTATTAAAAAAATGTATTCTAATGATCAAAAAAACTATTCAATAAATTGAAAGCTAGATCAAAAATATTGATAATTGCAGGATCAGATTCTTCTGGTGGAGCCGGCATACAAGCAGATATTAAAACTGTTACATCTTTAGGTTCTTACGCAATGACAGCTATAACAGCAGTAACCTCACAGAACACAACAGGGGTTAAATCGATAGTGGGTATCGATCCTAAAGAGATATCTAAACAAATATTATTTACCTGCAGAGATATTAAACCAGATGCAATTAAAATTGGCATGCTTCATTCTGAAAGTGTTATAAAGTCAGTAATTAATTCATTAAAATCTATTAGGGTTTCTAAGATTATTTTAGACCCTGTAATGATTGCAAAAGGTGGGGCTCGACTAATCAATGATAAAGCAATAAATATTTTAAAAAAAAAACTAATAAGCAAGGTATCTTTAATTACACCGAATATTCCAGAAGCAGAGGTCTTAACTAATTTAAAAATTAAAAATACGAAAGACATGGTCTGGGCAGCTCAAGTTTTATTGTCAATGGGTGCTAAAAATGTACTTATAAAAGGAGGGCATCTTAAGTCTAAATTTATAAAAGATATTTTTATAAATAAAAAAGAAATTAAGTTTTTTTCAAATAAAAAGCTTAAAACCAAGAATACTCATGGTACCGGTTGCACGTTATCTAGTGCTATCACTACATTTTTCTCATGTGGAAAACTATTAAACAAATCCTGTGAGCTTGGAATTAAATATGTTAACCAATCAATAAGATCTAACCCAAACTTCGGTAAAGGCCATGGTCCCATTAATCATTTAAATTCGATAACTATTAATAAAAAGTTTAGATAATGAAAAACGTTGTAGTAGTTGGCTCACAGTGGGGAGACGAAGGAAAAGGAAAAATTGTTGATTGGCTGTCTGACCAAGCAGATATCGTTGTAAGATTTCAAGGTGGGCACAACGCTGGACATACTTTAGTTATTGACGGAAAAGTTTTCAAATTAAGATTATTGCCATCTGGGATAGTTAGAAAAGAAAAAATTTCTATTCTAGGTAATGGTGTTGTTATTGATCCTTGGGCTTTATTAGATGAAATCAAAGAAATCAAAAAACAAGGAATAGAAGTTACACCAGATAACTTTATGATTGCAGAGTCTGCTTCTCTCATTTTACCTTTCCATAGAGAGATGGATGAAATCAGAGAAGATGCTGCTGGAAAAGAAAAAATTGGAACAACACGAAGAGGTATTGGACCGTGTTATGAAGATAAAGTTGGTAGGCGTTCGATACGCGTAATGGATCTAAGATCTGAAAGTAATCTAGACTCACGTTTAGAAAATGTTTTACTACATCATAATGCAATTAGAAAAGGATTGAAGAAAAAAGTTTACAAAAAAAATGATTTAAAAGAAGAACTATTAAAAATAGCACCAAAAATATTAAAATTTGCTCAGCCTGTATGGCTCAAATTAGATGAGTATAAAAAGAAAAGGAAAAAAATATTATTCGAAGGTGCACAGGGTATCTTGTTAGATGTTGATCATGGAACTTATCCTTTTGTAACATCGTCTAACACTGTCCCAGCAATGGCAGCAACAGGTACAGGTTGTGGACCAAATACTATTAATTACGTCCTAGGGATTACTAAAGCGTACACCACTCGAGTTGGAAGTGGACCTTTTCCAACAGAATTAAAAGATAAAATTGGTGAAAGTTTAGGAAAAAGAGGAAAAGAGTTTGGAACCGTTACAGCTAGAAAAAGAAGATGTGGTTGGTTTGATGGTGTGTTAGTTCGACAAACTATTAAAGTTGCAGGTATTACAGGAATAGCTTTAACAAAATTAGATGTATTAGATGAATTAGATGAAATTAAAATATGCATTCAGTATGAGATTAACGGAAAAAAAATAGATTATTTGCCAGCTGCATCTGAGGACCAGTTTAATGTTAAACCTATTTACAAAACTTTTCCAGGTTGGCAGACCTCGACACAGGGTATAAGAAATATGGAAGAGCTTCCAGAAAAAGCAAAATCATACATTCATGCCTTAGAAGATTTTATAGGTTGCAAGATTTCAAGCGTGTCAACAAGTCCGGAGCGAGAAGACACTATTTTGATTGAAGATCCTTTCAGTGCTTAATTTAGAGGCAATAAATTTTTAGATTTACTAGAATTAATCATATTTTTTTGAAGTTTTTCAAAAGCTTTAGTTTCAATCTGTCTTACTCTTTCTCTACTAATTTTATATTTTTGACTTAATTCTTCTAATGTTTTTGGGTTTTCTGTTAACCTTCTAGCTTCTAAAATTTCTTTTTCTCTATCATTTAAAATCGTCATAGCTTCACTAAGTAATTCTTTTTTGTCATCAAATTCTTGTTTTTGAGACATAATCAATTCTTGATCTAGATGTTCATCGACCAGCCAATCTTGCCATTCATCTGTTTCTCCAGCTTTAATAGGATCATTAAGTGATTTTTCATGCCCCATGAGTCTTCGATTCATATTTACCACTTCATATGATTCAACATCTAATCTTTTTGAAATTTCATTTACATGCTCGTCTCTTAAGTCACCTTCTTGATTAGGCGCAATTTGATTTTTGAGTTTCTTTAGGTTAAAAAAAAGTTTTTTTTGTGCCGTAGTCGTTCCCATTTTAACTAAGCTCCAAGATTTTAATACGTATTCTTGTATAGCTGCTTTAATCCACCACATGGCATATGTTGCTAATCTAAACCCTCGTTCAGGATCAAATTTTTTAACCGCCTGCATCAATCCAATATTACCTTCAGATATTAATTCGTTAACGGGTAACCCGTACCCTCTATAGCCCATAGCGATTTTAGCAACTAATCTTAAGTGACTCGTAACTAATTTATGTGCAGCTTTTAAATTTCCTCTTTCTTTCCAGCTTTTTGCAAGCATGTATTCTTCTTCTGCATCAAGCATGGGAAACTTTTTGATTTGTGCTAAGTAAAGCGATAATCCTCCAACTGAAGGAGAAGGGAGATTAGTTACTTCTGATTTTTTAGTCATTTCAGTATTATTTATAAACTAAATTTGGCTTTTCAATGACTTAATTTATTTAATAAATCCAGTATTTTCTTAAAATCATGCGGCAACTTAGACTCAAAGCTCATAAATTTTTCTGTAGTTGGGTGAATAAAGCCTAAATTTTTTGCATGCAAAGCCTGTCTGTTTAAAATTTTTAATTTATTTTCAAAATCTTGATTAACTTTTTTAAACTTGAGATTTTTTTTACCATACTGTTGATCTCCAAGTAATGAACACCCTTTATAAGCCATATGTACTCTTATTTGATGAGTCCTTCCAGTTTGTAGTTCACACTCTATAAAACTTATTTTTGGAATATCTTTTATTTCAAAGACTTTTACAGTTGTATAATTTGTCACTGCTTTTTTCCCCGAAAATTCTGTAACAGACATTAATTGACGGTTCTTTCTACTTCTTCCTATTAGAGTTTGAATTTTTCCACTCAAAGGTCTTAAGATACCCCAACTTAATGCCTGGTATGTTCTTTTGATGGTATGGTCACTAAATTGTTTTCCTAGATGTGAATGAGCATTGTTATTTTTCGCGACAACTAGTAATCCACTTGTCTCTTTATCAATTCTATGAACTATACCAGGTCTTGTTTTACCATTAACATCAGATAATTTTTTTTTATATTTATAAATTAAAGCGTTAACTAAAGTATTGTTATGGTTGCCAGCTCCAGGGTGCACAACCATTCCAGCAGGCTTATTTACAATTAAAATATCTTTATCTTCATAGACAATATTTAATTTAATTTTTGCTGGTAAAATTTTTATTTCATCTGTAGCAGCTAAATTTATTTCAATACTGTCATTTTCTTTTAATTTTTTTGACGCAGACTCAACAACAGAATTATTAATTTTTACTTGTTTTAGTTCTATAATTTTTTTTAAATTTGACCTTGATAATCGAGGCAATAACTTTGTAAGAACAATATCTAGGCGGCTGCCTATATTCTGATCTGTAACTAGAAATTTTGTTAAATTTTGAGACATTTAAATTATGAAACTCATCATATGCTTTAGCAGCACAATTAGAAAGGCAGATTTCTTTAAAGATTATTACAAAGTAATAGACATGACTCAAAAATTATAAAAATTTTTAACTGATTCATTGAGAATTATCCTATATAAATTAAATAAGCGGGATTAGCTTCAACTGGATAGAGCGTCCGTCTTCGGAACGGAAGGTTAAAGGTTCAAATCCTTTATCCCGCACCATAAAAGTTATAGCAACAATTATATTCTATTTTTCTTTTTTCTAATATATTTTTATTCAAGCAATCCAACTTTTAAATTTTTCCTGATTTTTATATACATACTCCGGGAAACTTAGATCCAATTTTTTTTTTTCATATAAATATTTTCTTCCTCTTAAATCTATTTTATTATCCAACCTAAATTTAATTTTTTCTAAGTTAGCTATCTCAGGTTTGTTTAGTTCCTGATGCGCTCCAGATTTGATCTTTTTTAATAAATCTTCTGGGGTTTTAAGATCGTTAAAATGCCAACCACCATTATAAATTAGCTGAGGATTCTTTTTTCCTAAAATTTTCCAAAAGAATTTTTTATTGGTTTTAATATCTCTTAGCCACTGAGGGTTTTTCAAATTTTTCTTCTGACAAATCTTAGTTCCTGGCCAATCACCAATTGTTATATTCAATAAATTTAATTTTTGATGATAGTTTTTTTGAATAAAACAAGCGTATTTATTTTTGATTTCAAATTCTACTATTTTTTTTGGATTTGGAATTTCATCTATATCTGAAATCATTATTAAATCCTCATCATGAAAATTTTTATAACCTCGTTCTAAGGAATTTCTCTGAAACTGGTCTCGAGCATGAGCTGGGTGCCAATCTTTCTTAAATGATCCAACATTTTGTGGCAAATCTTCGATTGTTAGATAATTAATTTTATCTTTAAACTTAGTGAATTTTTTTATATCAAAATTTAATTTTTTTTCATTTCCCGCGTGATCCATTGTGGCCTCTGCTATTATAAACTGGTCGACATATTTATTAAGAGTATTTAGTCGAATATCTAAAATAAGATCTTCATCAAAATACATAAAGCAATCTATTAATTTCATTTTATTATTTACAAGTTAAAACTGTAAAACCAATTTTTTTATTTTTTAAATTACAAGAAGAACAATGTAATTGAGTTCTGTCCCAAACTAAAATTTCACCAATTTTCCATTTATAAATCATTTCAATTTCTAAACCTTTTAAATTTTTAATATTTTCGTGCCTTAGATATTTCTTGTGCTTGTCTTTATCAAAATTGTTACCTATAAAAATTTTTAAGTGTTTTGACGACCTTTTATTGTAACCTTTAGCTTTCAGTTCTCGAGGATCAATTGAGAATGTTGTTGAGCACCCATAAAATCTATTTTTAAATATTATAGTTTCTCCTCCTGAGGATAGAGGCAATAAAAATTGTTTAAAAAGAATTTTATTAAAATTAAACCCTGTATCAACATGTAGATTTACAGGTTTGTAGCTTTCTTGAAATAAACCAAAACTACTAAGCCCATCTTTAGTTTTTGGATTATCTAATTTAAAATTACCTATTTTTTTTCTTAATTTTTTAATAAATTTTTTTTGTAAATTTGGATAGTAACTTGTAATCCACTTTTTTTTTTTTTATCTTTTGTCTTTTATTATTTATTTCAACGGGAAGATTACGATAAAGGTCTTGAATTTTTTTTATTTGATTTTTTGTTAAAATATTTTTTATTATCAATGGGTGATGTTCGTACTTTTTTATTTTTGCAATTTTATGATGCATATTTATTCACCAATATTGATTAGAGTGCCCTTCTTTTTAGCTCCATAATATGAAATATAAAAAACTATCACTCCTAAAGCAAAATATGTAAATGAAATCAATATACTTTTTATAATTTCACCTACATTGACAGTTTGATTTATTAATATATTCCTCATTTCTTCAAAAATATGTACCAACGGTAATCCTTTAGCTATTATCTGTAATGTATCAGGCAGTATTTCAATTGGGTAATAAATACATCCAAGTGGTGCTAAAAAAAATAGGCTAGCCCAAGCAATATTTTCAAATGACGGCCCAAATCTCAATAAACCCGCTGTAACAAGTAGACCTAAGGTTACACCAAATATATAAAGTGCAATAAGAAGAAAGATTAAAGGTATTCCTAGTTTAAAAATGGAAACACCAAACAAAGGAATAGCAAGCAAAACTGCAGGAACCAAGCCTATTAATGTTCTAAAAATTGCTGTCATAGTTAGGGCTGCGATAATTTCACTAATTTTAATTGGAGCGATAAATAAATTTGTAAAATTTCTACTCCATATTTCTTCAAGAAACATCATATTGTAACTAATGCTGGATCGAAATAAAAAATCATAAAGTATTGCAGCTGTAAGAATAATGCCTACAGTATTGTTGTAATATGCAGAGCTTGCAGTAAAAAACTCCGAAATGAATCCCCACAAAAAAACTTGTACAGATGGCCAATATATTAAATCTAATATTCTTGGAAAAGAGTTTCTAATCAGATAGATATGTCTAAGACTTAAACCATAAATTTTATGCCATCTCATTTTTGCTCCTTGCTATTTTTAAAAATGTATCTTCAAGGCTATCTCTGCCATGCTTACTAATTAAGTCTTTACATGTGCCGCGATCAACAATTTGACCTTCTTTCATCATAATTACAGTGTCACAAAGCCTTTCGACCTCTTTCATATTGTGAGAGGCTAATAAAATAGTTATTTGGTTTTTAGATTTATATATTTCTATATACTGTCTAACAAAATCTCCAATATCAGGGTCTAAACTAGCAGTAGGCTCGTCAAGAAATAAAATATCTGGTTTATTGATTAATGATTTAGCTAAAGACACTCTATTTTTTTGTCCTGAAGATAATTCACCTGTATTTTTATTTAAAAAATTATTTAAGTTTAAATCATTAGAAATTTCTTCAATTCTATTTTTTAAATTTTTAATACCATAAAGTCTGCCATAAACTTCTAAATTTTGTCTAACTGTTAGTTTTTTTGGCAATTCAATATAAGGAGACGCAAAGTTCATTCTACTCAAAAGATCATTACGATTAGTGCTGTCAACATTCCTATCATTGATTAATACTTTTCCACTTGAAGGAGTAATTAGACCAAGCATCATCCCTATAGAAGTTGTTTTCCCGCAACCGTTAGGACCAAGCAAGCCTAATGTTTTATTTTTTTCTAAAGTAAAACTAATATTATTTACCGCTAAATAATTATTAAATTTTTTTGTTAGATTTTGTACTTTGATATTCATATTTTATTTTGCTGCTCTATTTATCCTGTCGTTAATTGCTAGGCCAATGCCAGTCTGTGGGATTGAACATACGCAAATCATTTTATATTTTTTATTTTTTATTATCCTTAATGTTCTATACAAATTTTTAGCTGCTTCATTTAAGTTAGATTTATAACTCAGATTAAAAATATTTTTTCCTTTTTTATATTTTTTTCCAAAGACAATAAAGGCTTCATTATTTTTAGCTTTTTTTTGATTAAGTTTCATAGGTATGCCAGGTGAATAATGCTTTTTAAGCATACCAGGTGCTTTAATAATCTTTGAATTATTATTGATTGTAACTTTTTTATTTAAGACTTTAGAAATTATTGCAGGTCCTATAAATCCTGGTCTTAATATTCTTGGCTTAGATGTTAAGTCTATAACAGTTGACTCAAGACCAATTTTACATAAACCACCGTTTAGAATAATTTTTACTGATTTATTAAATTCTTGAAAAACATCTTCAGCAGACACAGGACTTATGTGTGAAGATTTATTAGCACTTGGTATAGCTAAAGGAAAATCTAAAGACTTTAATATTTTTCTTAATGTTTTATTTTCTGGAAATCTAACAGCAACTGTTTTTAGTTTTGCTGTTGTCAAGCTAGACAATAATGATTTTTTCTTTTTTTTTAAAACAAAAGTAAGTGGCCCTGGTGAAAATTTTTTATAAAGTTTAAAAAAATTATGATTTAAATCAACATCATTTTTTAATTGTTCAAGGTTGTAGTAATGAACAATAAGTGGATTTTTGAAAGGTCTTTTTTTTAAAATATAAATTTTTTTAACTGCTTTGGAAGAGTAGGCATTGCCAGCTAAACCGTAGACCGTTTCAGTAGGAACAGCTATAAGCTCTTTTTTTTTAAGGCAGTTAATAGATTTAGACAAGTTATTGTTATTAACTTTAAATATATTTGAATAGATATTCTTCATAATGTAATTATTATACTTTTAATGAAAAACGAAAATATTCCAGAGAATGCTAAAAGTAAATCTTTAAAAGAGATTAAAGAGGAAATAAATCAAATTCTTGAAAAATTAGAAAGCCAAGAGACTAATTTGCCCGACTCGACCAATGACTATGCGCGTCTTATTTCTTTAAATAAACGAATTGACTCAATTTTCAAAAAAAGAAATAGAGACATATCTATTATGGGAAAAAAAATTAAAAAAAATTTATAATTTATGAATAAATCCTTTTTAGATATTAATGCAAAAAAAATAGATTTTTTTTTAAAAAAATATTTAAATCGACAAAGTAACTCTAGTCTAATTCCTGCAATGAAATATGGCTCACTATCAGGAGGGAAAAAAATTAGATCTTCTGTAATTATAGGAGCAGGAAAAATTTTTAACATTAAAACTATTAAACTTTTAAATATTTGTGCAGCAGTTGAGTGTATTCATTCTTATTCTTTAATTCATGACGATCTTCCATGTATGGACAATGATAGAATAAGAAGAGGAAAATTAGCAACACATGTAAAATTTGGAGAATCGACAGCAATTTTAGCTGGCAACTCATTATTAACTTTAGCTTTTGAAATGATTGTAGATAAGAACTATAAAATTGAAGACAAAGCAAAAGCAGAACTTATTAAAGCTCTAGCTCTTTGTTCAGGCCATAGTGGCATTGCAGGTGGTCAATTTTTAGACTTAAGCTTTGAAAAAAAAAAAAAAAATTTTTCAGATATTCTTGGAATGCAAAGAAAAAAAACAGGAAAGTTATTTAATTTTTGTTGCTTTGCACCAGGCGTAATTGCAAAAAAAAAAATTAGAGAATTAAAATCTTTAAGTAAATTAGGTGAAGATATAGGTTTGTTGTTTCAGCTTGCTGATGATTTTATTGACTTCAAAGGTTCTAAAAAAACAGCAGGTAAATTAACTAAAAAAGATCAAAAGAAAGGTAAATCAACAATAATAAGTTTGATGGGTTACGAAAAAGCTAATTCTTTCGCGCTGCGGCTTAAAAAAAATATATTGAGTAAACTTAGAAAACATGGAAAAGATGCAAACGATTTAATTAATACAGTAGAGTTTATTTTAGAAAGAAATTTTTAATGAACACATTATTAGAACAAATTAATTATCCAGCAGATTTAAGAAAATTAAAAAAAAATCAATTAAAACAATTTTCTGACGAACTAAGAGAAGAATTAGTAAATGTAGTTTCTAAAACTGGAGGCCATCTAGGAGCTGGTCTTGGCGTTGTTGAGCTTACTGTTGCCATTCATTATGTATTTAATACTCCAAAAGATAAATTGGTATGGGATGTAGGCCACCAGTGTTACCCGCATAAAATTATTACCGGTAGAAAAAATTCTATACAAACTTTAAGAAAAGGAGGAGGCCTGTCTGGTTTTACTAAAAGAGCAGAAAGTGAATACGATCCTTTTGGTGCAGCACATAGTTCAACTTCTATCTCCTCAACTTTAGGTATGGCTGTAGCAAATAAATTATCTAATAATAACAACAATGTAGTAGCAGTGATTGGCGATGGAGCTATGAGCGCAGGTATGGCCTATGAAGCTATGAATAACGCTGGTGCACTTAAGTCAAAACTTATTGTTATTCTAAACGACAATGAAATGTCTATTGCAAAACCAGTTGGAGCAATGAGCAAATACTTAGCAAGACTCTTGTCTGGAAAAATGTACTTTAGTTTCAGAGAAACAGTTAAAATGATTATTTCCTCTTTCTCAAAGAGATTTGCTGAAAAAACAGCTAAGGCTGAAGATTTAATAAAAGGTTTAGTTAGCGGTGGCACTTTATTTAGTGAACTTGGTTTTTATTATATTGGACCTATAGATGGACACGATGTTAACAATTTAGTTCAAGTGTTAGAAAATGTGAAAAATTCAAAACATGAGGGACCTGTCTTAATTCATACCATTACCCAAAAAGGAAAAGGCTATAAACCAGCCGAGGAGTCTGGAGATAAATATCACGGTGTTTCTAAATTTAATATCACAACTGGAGAACAGGTAAAAAGTAAAACAAATACTCCTGCGTACACAAAAATTTTTGCTGAAACTCTAGTCAAGCACGCAGAACAAGATACAAAAATTATAGGAATTACAGGTGCGATGCCTGACGGAACTGGTATGGATATTTTTGAAAAAAGTTTTCCTGATAGAATGTTTGATGTTGGAATAGCAGAACAGCATGCCGTAACTTTTGCTGCTGGACTTGCTACAGAAGGTTATAAGCCTTTTGCAGCTATTTACTCTACATTTTTACAAAGAGCCTATGATCAAGTAGTTCACGATGTTGCTATTCAATCACTTCCCGTTCGATTTGCTATTGATAGAGCCGGTTTAGTAGGAGCCGATGGAGCAACACATGCAGGATCTTTCGACGTCACCTATTTATCAACACTTCCCAACTTTATAGTTATGGCAGCAAGTGATGAGGCTGAACTAGTTCGAATGGTTAACACTGCTGTCAAAATCAATGATAGACCTTGCGCGTTTAGATATCCACGAGGAAATGGTGTTGGAGTTCAATTGCCTAATATAAATGAAATAATTGAAATTGGGAAAGGAAGAATAATCAAACAAGGTAAACAAGCTGCAATTTTATGTCTTGGTGCAAGACTAGAAGAGTGTAAAAAAGCAGCAGAAGTCTTGTCTTCAAAAGGAATAGAATTAACTATAATAGACGCAAGATTTGCAAAACCATTAGATGAAAAATTAATCATAGAAGTTGCTACATCTCACGAGGTAGTTATTACTATTGAAGAGGGGTCGATAGGTGGATTTGGATCACACGTTGCTCAGTTACTTTCTGACAGAGGAGTTTTTGACAAGGGTTTAAAATTTAGATCTATGGTTTTACCCGACTTATTTCTTGACCAAGATACTCCCGATGAAATGTATAAGAAAGCAGGCTTAGATTGTGATTCTATAGTTGAAAAAATAGAAAATGTTTTAAAATCTAATATAGTTTTAGCAAAGAATAAAAATAAAATTTCTAATTAACCGCACTGGGCTCGGTTCATCAAATAGTGATCTAGCAGCACACAAGCAAGCATAGCTTCACCAATAGGCACAGCTCTTATTCCCACACAAGGGTCGTGTCTTCCTTTAACAGAGATATTAGAATTTTTACCTTTTTTATCAATTGTTTCCCTACTAGATAAAATTGAAGATGTGGGCTTAACAGAAAATGAAGCAACGATATCTTGACCAGACGAAATGCCGCCAAGAATTCCACCTGCGTTATTAGATTTGAACTTTAATTTTCCAGAAGTCATTCTCATTTCATCAGAATTTTCTTCACCACTCAAATATGCTGAGTCCATGCCGGAACCAATATTTACACCTTTAACAGCATTGATACTCATTAAAGCTGCTGCAATGTCAGTATCTAATTTTGAGTAAATAGGAGCACCTAATCCTACAGGTATACCTGAAGCTCTTAGTTCAATGATAGCACCACATGAAGATCCTGCTTTTCGAACTGATAATAAATACTGTTCCCAAAGCTTAATTGATTTTTTATCAGGACAGAAAAAAGGATTTTTTCTAATTTCTGAATCCTTCCAATTATTTATATCACAAGACATTAACCCGAGTTGGGTTACAGCACCAATGATGTTAAATTTTGAACCAATCAGTTTACTTAAAACTATTTTAGCAACTGCACCAGCGGCCACGCGACAAGCTGTTTCTCTAGCTGATTGTCTGCCACCACCTCTATAATCTCTGATGCCATATTTTTTAAAATAAGTAAAATCTGCATGTCCTGGCCTAAATTTATTTTTAATAGACTCGTAATCTCTAGAACGTGTATCTTTGTTGTGGATAATAATAGAAATAGGAGTACCTGTGGTTTTGCCATCAAAAATTCCAGATAAAATAACCACTTTATCTTCTTCTTTTCTTTGTGTTGTGAACTTTGATTGACCGGGTTTTCTTCTGTCCATGTCTTTTTGAATTTCATTCTCAGATATGGAGACATTAGGAGGGCAACCATCAATAACACAACCAATAGCTGGTCCATGAGATTCTCCCCATGTTGTAAATTTAAATATTTTACCAAAAGTGTTAAAAGACATAGTTAATTAATATATAAGTTATTTTACAGAATATATGAATCAAAAAAATGGCAAAAATTCTCTAGGCTTAGATCTCTGCTTTGAAGATCTCGATAATCCTATAGATTTATTCAAAAACTGGTTTAAGAAAGCAGAAGAGACAGAAATTAACGATCCTAACGCTGTTGCTCTTGGTACAGCAGATCAAAAAAACCAACCAAGTGTAAGAATGGTGCTCTTAAAAGGATTAAGTGACAAAGGTTTTGTTTTTTATACAAATTTTAACAGCAAAAAAGGAAGTGATCTTAAAAGCAATCAGCAAGCCTCAATGTGCTTTCACTGGAAAAGTTTAAGAAGACAAATTCGCGTTGTTGGTAAAGTCGAGCAGGTTACCGAAAAAGAAGCCGATGATTATTTCAATTCAAGACCTTACAAAAATAGAGTAAGCGCCTGGGCATCTTCTCAGTCAAAAAAATTAGAGAGTAGAAATACCTTTTTAAAAAAAATAGAAGAATTTGAAAAAAAATATACCGATCAAAATAAAGTTCCACGACCACCACATTGGTCTGGTTGGAGAATCTTACCTGATGAAATAGAGTTTTGGTTAGACGGTGAAGGAAGAATTCATGAACGATTAAATTATGTAAAGAATAATAGTAAATGGATGAAAGAAATTCTTTATCCTTAAAACGATCGATTTAAACTAAAACCAGTTAAGTTTTGTAATATTGTTTTCTCAGGGCAATCTTTAAAAATTCCAAGAGCATCGTGAGAGACATTAACAAAATATTGAGCTCTTTCTAAACTATCTTCAACTGCTTTATATTTTTTTATTAATTGAAGTGTTTTTTCAAAATTCTCTTTTGTTCTTATATCTTTTTTAAATGTATCAATTAAAAAGCTTCTTTCGTTGTTATCAGCTCTTTGATAAATAATAATTAAAGGTAATGTAACTTTTCCTTCATAAAAATCTTTACCAATTTTTTTTCCAAAAATAATTTCTTTTGAATAGTAATCCAAAGCGTCATCAGCAATTTGAAAAGCAAGACCAATGTTTTTTCCATAAGATTCTAAAGCACTTTTTTCTTTTTCATTGCTTTTAGCTAAACAAGCACCTGTTTTTGTAGCGGCAGAAAATAAAGCTGCTGTTTTTAAATTAATAATATCAATATAAGTTTCTTCTAAAAGATCTGCTTCACCTTTGTGTTCTAATTGCATTACTTCGCCTTGGGCAATTTTTGCGGATGTTGAGGATAACAATTTTAAAATTTCTAAATCACCATCATCAACCATAATTTCAAAACATCTGCTGAGAAGATAATCACCAACTAAAATAGATGACTGGTTTCCCCATAATGCATTAGTAGTTTTGATACCTCTACGAAGATCGCTTTCGTCAATCACATCATCATGTAACAAAGTTGCACTATGAATAAGTTCAACACATGCGGACAAACTTACATCACGCTGACCTAAGAGATCGTAGCCAGCAAGCTTTGCTGAACCTAAAGTCAGAAGAGCCCTGATTCTTTTACCACCTGAATTAAGATGATAATTACTCATTTTTTTAATCAAAGAAACTTTACTATTTAATTTAACTTCTATTAGTTTTTCAACTTCAGAGAGTTTATTGTTAACTAGATTTTTTAGTTCTAGATACGCAGAGTTTGCAGATTTTTTAAGCGGTATAACTGATCCCATATTTTTGTATTTATAATCTAATTTTTAAATAAAAAATTTTAATTTTAAACTTTGATGACGCACCTCTTATTCAACTAGTGGTAGAAGAATAATTGATTAAAATTTAATTATGGTATTGATATAAAATAACTACTATTAATCTATAAAATTATGTTCTCCTTTTTTAAAAAAAAAAATATAATTCCACATGTCAGATTAACAGGCGTTATTGGTAATGCTGGTAGATTCAACAAAGGCATTGATCTAGCGGGTCAACAAGATATTCTTAAAAAAGCTTTCTCTATTAAAAAAATTAAGTATGTTGCCATTTCAATTAATTCACCAGGCGGGTCACCAGTTCAATCACATTTAATCTATAGCTACATCAGACAACTTGCTGAAAAAAAAAAAATTAAAGTTTTAATATTTGCAGAAGATGTTGCGGCCTCTGGTGGATACTTAATTTCATGTGCTGGAGATGAAATTTATGCTAACTCAAGTTCAATTATAGGGTCAATCGGTGTTATTTCTGCTTCTTTTGGTTTTAAAGAATTAATTAAAAAAATGGGTATCGATAGAAGAATTTATACTGCGGGTAAAAATAAAAGTACACTTGACCCATTTGTAGATGAAAAAGCAGAAGATATTAAAAGACTTAAAGATATTCAATTAGAGCTTCATGCTGATTTTATAAAAGTTGTTGAGACAAGCAGAGGGAAAAAATTAAAAGAGCCGGAAAAAAATAATATTTTTACAGGAGAATTTTGGACAGGTGCATCCGCTCTCAAGCTTGGTTTAATTGATGGCATTGGTAATGCTGATCAAATTTTAAAAGAAAAATTTGGTGAAGAAGCTGTAATTAAAAAATTTGAAAAACAAAAAGGGTGGTTGGGACGAAAACTTTCAGCTTCTGTTGAAGGTCAATTAAGCAATACTCTTAACTCAATAGAAGAAAAATCTGTTTGGCAAAAATTTGGTTTGTAAATGCCAAAAAAAATAATTAAAAAAAATAAAGTTTTATCTTTTCAAGAAATTATAATGAATCTCCAAAAATTTTGGGGAAAGTATGGCTGTTTAATTTTACAACCTTATGACGTTGAAGTGGGTGCAGGTACCTTTCACCCAGCAACAACACTGAGGTCGCTAGGACCAAAGCCTTGGAAGGCTGCTTATGTTCAACCTTCAAGAAGACCTACTGACGGTAGATACGGTGAAAATCCAAATAGACTACAACACTATTATCAATTTCAAGTAATTATTAAACCATCTCCAAAAGATATTAAGCAAATTTATCTTAAAAGCTTAGCGTCTATTGGAATTGACACAAAGAAACACGATATAAGATTTGTGGAGGATGATTGGGAAAGTCCAACACTTGGTGCGGCAGGTCTAGGCTGGGAGGTATGGTGTGATGGCATGGAGGTTACTCAATTCACTTACTTTCAACAAATGACAGGAATCGAATGCAAACCTGTACCGGTAGAATTAACCTACGGTTTAGAGAGACTTTGCATGTTTGTACAAGGTAAAAAAAATGTTTACGATTTAGATTGGAATAATGAAGGTGTTAAATACAAAGAAGTTTTCTTCCAAGCAGAGAAAGAGTTTTCAGCTTATAATTTTGAATATGCCAATACAGATATTCTATTAAAAAGTTTTGAATTTGCAGAGTCAGAGTGTAAATCTTTACTTGAAAAAAAATTAGCTTTACCAGCATATGACCAATGTTTGAAAGCTAGTCATATCTTTAATTTATTAGATTCTAGAGGAGTTATTGGCGTTGCTGAGAGAACAGGGTATATCAATAGAATAAGAGAATTAGCCAAAGGTTCTGGTGCAGCATGGTTAAGTACTCAAGTTTAGTATGGCTGAATTTTTATTAGAACTTTACAGCGAAGAAATTCCACATGGTCTACAAATCAGTGCAAGAGAAGAGATTAAAAAAAATTTTTTAAAATCATTAGACGAAGAAAGCATCAAGTACAAATCTGCAGATGTTTATTCTACACCTACACGTTTAGTGCTTTTGGTACGTGAAATACCTAGTGAAATTAAAATAGAGGCAAAAGTAGTGAGGGGACCAAAAGTCGGCGTACCTGAAAATATTATTGAGGGATTTATGAAATCTCATCAAATTGTAAAAAAAGATCTTTTTGAAAATAGTGAAGAGAAAGGAAATTTTTATTTTTTTAAGAAAACAGCGAAGAAAATTCTTACAGAAGACGTTTTAATTAAGTTAGTACCTAAAGCAATAACATCTGTTAACTGGAAAAAATCAATGCGGTGGTCAGACCATGATTTAATGTGGGGTAGACCGCTTAGATCAATTTTAGCTATCTTTGACAACAAACATCTTAAGTTTGAATACCATCATCTAGCGAGCACCGACGGAATAATTATTGTAGATAATTTCATCGATAAAATTAAGAAAGTAAAAAATTTCAAAGAGTATGAATCACAGCTAAAAGCCAAAAAAATTTCACTTAAGCAAGAAGATAGAAAAAATAATATTATAAAAAAATTTCAATCTATTTGTAAAAGTAAAAGTTATCTTGAAAACTTTAATGAAAAGTTAATGGAAGAAGTAATTAACATCACCGAAAATCCAAATGTTATTTTAGCTGATTTTGATAAAGAATACTTAAGCATTCCCCAAGAAATTATTATTTCTACATTGCAAAGACATCAAAGATATTTTCCGTTGTTTGACTCTAAAAAAAGGCTAACAAATAATTTTTTTATTGTGGCTAATAAGCCTGATACTCAAAATATTATTAAAGAAGGTAACAAGAGAGTAGTGCTAGCAAGACTATCAGATGCCAAATTTTTTTGGAATAAAGATAAAGCCAAAAATTTAATTAAACAAATCAGTAAATTAAAAGAAATAATTTTTTTTGAAAAAATTGGTACAATTTACGATAAAACTCAGCGTCTTAGAAAATTAGCCGCTATTATTTCTGACCAGTTATACATCAACAAAGAAAAAGTTGAAATTGCAGCCTCTATTACAAAATCAGATTTAAAATCAGATCTAGTTAGTGAATACCCGGAACTTCAAGGGGTTATGGGGAAATATTTTGCACTTGCACAAGGATTTGAAGAAGATGTAGCTAACGCGGTAAGTGATCATTATCTTCCAACAGGAATATCTTCACCAGTTCCAAAGAAACCCCTAAGTTACGCAATCTCTATTATTGATAAATTAGACAGTTTAGTTGGTTTCTTTTTAATTAATGAAAAACCCACAAGTTCCAAAGATCCATTTGCCTTAAGAAGAGCGGCAATAGGTTTACTTAGAATAGTCATAGAGAACAATTTAGAGCTTAAACTTAAAGATTTAATTTCTTATGCTGCAAGATTATATGCAGATCAGGGAGTTAAAGCAGAAAACAATCAGATTGAAAAAGATATATTAGATTTTCTCAAAGAAAGAATGAGGAACATTTTAAAAGAGAAAAAAATTAAACCAGATATTATTGAAGCTGCAATTAGCTCACACATTGGTGATAATTATTTGGCTCTTTATAAAAAAAGTACGGTGATGAATAAAAACATCAACAAAGACACAGGCAAAGATGCAATTTATTCATTTAAAAGAGCCTCAAGTATTCTCGACCACGAAAGTAAAAAATTAGCTAAAAAAATAATTGGAAGACCAGATGCAGTTTTATTTAGAAAAGACGAAGAAAAATTCCTATTTGAAAAACTCAATGAAATTAGAAAATCATTCACTGTAAAAGAAGACAGAAAAGACTACGATGAACTACTCGCCCAATTAGCAGCCATAAAAGGAACAACAGATAATTTTTTTGATAATGTTGTGGTTAATGATGAAAATCAAGATATTAAAAAAAATCGCTTAGAATTAATGGCTATGTTCTGTAACATTTTTAACTCTTATATAGATTTTTCAAAACTTGATGGAGTTTAAAATTTATTTAGCATAACATATAAGATATCTTCTAAAATGTATAAAAATTTTTTTTCCTTTGATGAGTCTCAAAAAAAAAGTGAAGATTCCAATCTTCATAATTTAGAAAAATTTGATAGCAATGAAATAGCTCAGGTTTTATCAGACAATACATTAACTTTAATGAAACACTGGATAAGATTTCAACAAGAATGGGTTAACAACATTTACAAGCAATTCAAAGATTACGAAAGATATATAGTTTTAATATATTTAGTATCTAAATCGTGGGAAGATGGAAATTTATTTAAATTTTATTCAATAGACGAATATTATTCTCAAAAAGATATTATGTTACCAAATATTAGTTTGTTGGAATTATCAGATAATTTAAAAATGCCAAGAGAAACCATTAGACGTAAACTAGTAGAATTAGAGAAACAAAGCTTAATTAAAAGAACAGGCCAGAAAATTATTTTAACACAGTCAGCTTTAAATCTACAAAAACCTGGGAATTCAATTAAAAACATATCAATTTTTTTTGAAAAATTATCAATTTTATTGTCTGCGCAAGATTGGTTTGGTTCATCTATTGATAGAGGAATTATAGAATCATATTTTAAAAAATATTACACAATATTTTGGAATCGTTATTTCCAATTACAAATTCCCTTTTTAATTAGATGGAAGACAATTTTTGGTGATTTAGAATCTTGGGTAATATGGGCGAATATGGGTATAAATCAGAATATAATTTTAGAAAAAAATGTTCGAGGAGCAAATATAAAAAATAATAATCTAGATATTCAAAAAGAACAGTATATAGCAAATATTATAAGTATGAATGATGTTGAGGCAAATAAATCTATGCATGGAGTAAATGCATCATCAATTGCTGAGATTTCATTTATACCGAGAGCAACAGTGATTAGAAAATTAAATAAACTTTCAAAGGAAAAAATTATTAAAAGAAATAAAAAAAAAGAATACTTTTTAACAGGGCAAGGTAAATTAAATGAAAAAATTTCAGCTAACTATTTGATTAATCAGAAAAATATAGCATTATTTGTAACAGATATTTTTAATTTAATTAAAAAAACTTAAACTAAAACATAAGATAATAAACTATGGAAATAATCACAAAATTTGGTCCATTTGCACTTTTTTATATCATGCTAGGCATAGGCATGAGCACTAATATAAGAAATTTTGTTGAAATTTTTAAAAATTTAAAAATTTTACTAATTGGACTGACATCACAAATTATAATTTTACCATGTATAGGATTTTTATTTGCAATTTTTGCAACGAATGACCCTTCGTTAAAAATAGGTATTATTTTGATTACATCGATGCCGAGTGCCGTCACATCTAATTATATAACTAAATTAGCAAATGGAAATATAGCTTTATCAGTTTCTTTAACTGCAGTTTCAGCTATTTTATCTTTTGTAACTATACCCTTCATATTTATCGTGATCTCTCCTATGATAATAAATGAAATCACTGTATTGCAAGACTTAAATTTTTTAAAAATGAGTGTAGGTCTATTATTAATGACTACTGTACCTGTGCTTATAGGTATATTTATTAATACAAAGTTTTCTGTATTTGCAGAAAAAATAAGGAAGTTTTTTTCATATTCTTCTCTTTTTTTGTTTTTACTTATAATATTTGGAGCATGGATTTCAGAGTGGTCTACTATAAATGAATTATATAAATCGATAGGATTTTTATTACTGTCGCTTACAGTATCAGTCTTAATTATAGTTAACATTTTAGTAAATGTATTTAATCTAAACTTACAAAATAAAAGAACAATCATCATAGAAAGTTTAATTCAAAATGGAGCAATGGCAATTATAGTTGGAGAATTAACACTAGGATTTGGTGCTGGCTATATGTCAGTAGCAGCTATTTATGCTTTACTACAATATAAATTACTTTGTGTTTGGTGGGCTACAAAGAAATTTGCAATTAATATTAAAAGAAATTAAATATAAAAATAATAGACAATTCTTGATTAACGCATTTGCCACTCAAAACCAGCATAAGAATATGAACTCTTCTTTAGTTTCTTTCACCTATAACAAGAAGTTTTAACTAAGAACCAAACTAGTATCGAATGACTTAGCGCTATGAGTGATAGCTCCTACCGAAATTCTATTAATTCCTGTATTAGATATTTTTTTTATATTTTTTAAGTCGGCATTACCAGAATATTCAGTTTCATATTTATTTTTACAAAGTTTTAAACATTTTCTTAATTGTTTTGTATTCATATTGTCGAATAGAATTCTTTTAAATTTAAGCCCCAGTACTTGATTTAATTGCTTAAAATTTTCAATTTCCACTGTTACAATTTTTTTAGTTTTAATGGCTTTTTTTACTAAATCTCTTAAATTTTCTTCTACGCTTATATGGTTATCTTTAATTAATATTTCATCACTCAGATTATATCTGTGATTAAAACCTCCACCTTTTTTAACAGCATATTTTTCTAATAATCTTAAATTAGGTGTCGTTTTTCTTGTACAACAAATTTTAGTTTTTTTGTTAACTTTTTGAACAAATTGGTCAGTTAGTGAAGCTATACCTGAAGCATGGTTCAGAAAATTTAAAGCAGTTCTTTCTGCAATTAAAATTGTTTTTGTTCTAGCTTTTATTTCTGCAATGATTTTATTTTTTTTAACTTTAGATCCGTCTTTAACTTTACTTGTAAAAATTGACTCCTTGCCTACAAGTTTAAAAGCAGCTCTGCAGAAGTCTAAACCAGCAATGACCCCATTTTGTTTTGCAATAATTTTTGCTTTAATTTTTTTATTTTTAAAACTTATAAGCTTAGTTGTGATATCACCACTTGGTCTAAGATCTTCTTTGAGAGCCTGTTCGACAATTGAGTTGATGTAGTTTTGATTTATTCTCAACACCGCAGTTTAACGACCAATTTCAGTCATTCTTAGCACTGATTTTCTTGCAGCATCTGAAATTTTTTTATCAATATTAATTTCATTAGTTTCATTTTTTAAACAATTAAAAATTTTTTCTAAATTAATTTTTTTCATATATGGACATAGGTTGCATGGTTTAACAAATTCTACTTCAGGATTGTCTGCTTCAACATTATCACTCATAGAACATTCTGTAACTAACATAACTTTTTTTGGTTTATTTTTACTTACGTAGTCACTCATTCCAGATGTTGATCCTGCAAAATCAGATGCATTAATTACATCGGGCGGACATTCTGGATGCGCTATAATTTTTATACCTGGATTTGCTGCTCTAACTTCTTCAACTTCTTTGGCAGTAAATTTTTCATGAACAATACATGTGCCTTTCCAAGAAATAATTTTAACTTTTGTATTGCTAGCCACATAATTGGCTAAGTACTGGTCAGGAAGAAAAATTACTTGATCAACATTTAAGGATTCGACGACTTTAACTGCATTAGCTGAGGTACAACAAACATCTGTTTCAGCTTTAACATCAGCAGAAGTATTAATATAAGATACAACGGGCACACCAGGATATTTTTGTTTAAGCAATCTTACATCGTCTCCAGTAATAGATGCTGACAACGAACAACCTGCAGTCATATCAGGTAACAAAACTTTTTTAGATGGATTCATAAGTTTTGCAGTTTCAGCCATAAAGTGAACACCGCATAGTACAATAATACTTGCTGAAGTCTTTGCTGCCTCTAGCGCAAGCGCAAGAGAGTCTGCAGAGACATCTGCAACACCATGATAAATTTCTGGTGTTTGGTAGTTATGAGCCAAAATAACGGCATTTTTTTCTACCTTTAATCTATTAATTTTTTCTATAAGTGGAGCATGAATTTTCCACTCTATTTCAGGCACAGACTTAGAAATTTTTTTATAAATTTCAGCTGTAGACTTATTAAACTGTTGTTGTGTAGACATACTTATTCTAGTTTACCAACTTGAACTTAAATTGTCATTCATTTATTGTCGCAGATTACATGCGGTTGTGCTGAAATTGGTAGACAGGCACGGTTGAGGGCCGTGTGAGGCAACTCTTGAGAGTTCGAGTCTCTCCAACCGCACCAAGATAATATGATTAATTTAAAAAATGAAGCTATAGATTAGTCTAGAGCTAGTTATCAAAATAAGGGAATAAATTATGTTATAAAACAGATCTTCCTCAACATGTTTTAAAATTTGATAACCAATTAAAATTCCTACAACTGATAACGGAAAAAGCATTAGAGAGTGTTTAAAGCTGTCAACAGTAATCATAGAGAGGTTTATATAAAAAGGAAATTTAATTAAATTAACAAATGTAAAAAAAACTACTCTCGTTCCAACATATATTTCTTTTTTCATTCTCAAAGGAAGTAAGTATATACTTGTTGGTGTCCCACCTGCGTGAACACAAAAACTTGTAAATCCAGCAACAGCGGAACAAACGCTCCCTTTTAAAAATGATTTTCTAGTAGGAATAGTTTTATTTTTCTTAAACAAAAAGTAGTAAGCTGAAAAGAAAAAACCCATTAAACCAATAATAAATTTTAATAAATCTTCTGAGAAATATGAAAACGTTATAGAACCAATAAAGATTCCAATTGCTGAAAATGGAACCATTAATTTTAATGTATTTAAATCAAATTCTTTTCTAAATCGATAGACTGCAATAAAATCTGAAAGAATAAGTATCGGCAAAATAACCGCCAAAGCTTGTCCTAAAGGCATAACAGCTGTCATCAAGGGAATAGAAATTAGAGCAATAGATCCACCTAATCCTGATTTAGCAATACCAAAAATAATAATCGCTGGAACAACACAAAGAAAAAATAAAAGATTAATCTCCATGTCCTAAATATTTAGACAAGAAGGAGCAAGTATTTGAACATCGTGTTCATTAACTTTTAAATTTTGTTTTGAAAATTCTTGAAAGTCAGGATCAAAAAGTTTTATTAACGCAAAAGGATATTCACCATCAATTAGAACTTTTCCTATCACACTTTCTTTAAACTTAATTTCATCCAAAACTTTTAATTTATTGCTTGAAACAATCGGAAGAAGTCTTCTTCGTAATTTATTTTTAAGTTTCATTCTTGCTGTGTTTTCTTGGCCAACATAACATCCTTTTTTAAAATCAATTCCATTTAATTCCTCAAAATTAGATTCTAAACCAAAAATATTATCTTGTAGATTTCTTATGCCTTGAATTGGCACTCCTTGATTATGAGCATTCTTTAAATAATTAGATTTATCTATAATTTTTAAATTTAATTTTTTTATAGTCAGGTGTAATTTTTCAAGACTTGATAGAATTCTTGCACCTAATAGTATGTTTCGAGGATCTAGAAAACATGCACTTTCTCTATAGACTATTGTTTTTTCTGCAGAGTCAACTTCATTTTGAATCTCTTTAAATTTTTCTTCACTAATAATACCTATTGCATAAGATGAAGATAAGTCTTTAATTTCAATTTTAGATCTTAGTTTATACTTTAAGAGGTATTTGATTAGATCTTCTTTCATAACGATATCACAATCTAATAAATATCCTTCCTTGTTTTTAATAATAAAAAATTCATATAAATATTTGCCTTGAGGTGTAAAAATTCCTGAAAAGATTGAATTAAACACATGTACTTTTTCAATATTATTACTGGCAATATTTTGAAGAAAATTTTTAGATTCAATTCCTTCAATTAAAATTAAACCTCTGTTCTCAAGTATAGTGATTTGATTTTTTTCCATATTTGCAAGTTTGTAATGTATAATATATTTAATTAGTCATGTCTGAAAATTATAGCCTTATTATTAAAAATGGATCTTGCTATATAAATGGTAAATTAGAGAAAATAGATATTGCTTTAACAGATGATAAGATTAAAAAAATAGGAAATATTGAAGTAAACAACAGCAAGGTATTTGATGCTTCCAACAAATTAGTCTTGCCTGGAATAATTGATACTCAAACACATTTTAGAGAACCTGGTTCAACCGATAGAGAAGATCTTGAAAGCGGAAGTAGAGCAGCAGTATTGGGAGGAATAACTGCTGTATTTGAAATGCCTAATACTAATCCACCAACTTCTAATCTGATTGAATTTGATAAAAAACTAAATTTAGCAAAAAATAGAATGCATTGTAATTACGCCTTCTATTTTGGTGCCACCCCTGAAAATGTTGATCAACTTTCAAAATTAAAAGGCTTAAAAGGTTGTTGCGGCGTTAAACTTTTTGCTGGTTCTTCAACTGGTAAATTATTAGTTGATAAGGAAGCTGACATTGAAAAAGTTATCTCTCAAAGTGATAGAGTAGTTTCTATTCACTCCGAAGATGAAGAGATATTAAAGTTGAGAAAAAAATTTATTAAGGAAGGAGATGTTCATTCTCACCCAGAATGGAGAAACACTGAGTGCGCTATTTCATCCACACGCAGAGTTGTTAAAATAGCTGAACGATATAACAAACAGATTCACGTGCTACACGTTACCACAAAAGAAGAAGTTGACTTTTTAGCAATGCATAAAAAAAATGTAACTTTTGAAATAACACCTCAACACTTAACTTTATATGCACCAGACTGTTATGATAAGTTAGGAACTTTTGCTCAAATGAACCCACCAATTAGAAAAAAAGAACATTATGATAGATTATGGGTAGCTGTTAAAAATTCTGTTGTTGATGTTTTGGGTTCCGACCACGCGCCACACTCTAAGGAAGATAAGAATAAAAAATATCCTGCTTCTCCTTCAGGCATGCCTGGTGTGCAGACTATTCTACCTATTATGTTGAATCATATTAACAATAAGAAATTAAGCTTAGATCATTTAATTAAATTAATGTGTGAAAATCCCTGTAAAATTTTTGGCATTAAAAACAAAGGCTATATCAAAGAAAATTTTGATGCTGATTTAACGATTGTAGACATGAATAAAGAACAAATTATTAAAGACGAAATGATGTTAAGCAAGTGTGGCTGGACACCATTTAATAACTTCACTGTAAAAGGCTTTCCAGTAGCAACAGTTATTAATGGAAAAGTAGTTATGTCAGAAGGAAAAGTTAATATCGAAGGGTCAGGTAAACCTTTAGATTTTTAATATATTATTTTCTATCAAATCTTCTTTTATTTCTTCAAGAATCATCGGATCATCAATAGTAGCTGGCATCTTATATGGTTCTTTATCAGCAATTTTTCTAACCGTTCCTCTTAAAATTTTTCCTGATCTTGTTTTAGGAAGTCTTTTAACAATAATCGCAATTTTAAAAGCTGCAACTGGACCAACTTTATCTCTAACCATCTTTACACACTCATCACTAATTTGTTTTTTATCCTTGTTGACCCCCGCTTTTAAGGCAAGTAGGCCTATTGGAATTTGACCTTTAAGCTTATCTGCTATTCCAAGAACAGCGCATTCAGCTACGTCTTTGTGCTCGGCTAATACTTCTTCTATTGCACCTGTAGACAATCTATGCCCCGCAACATTAATAACATCATCTGTTCGTGACATAATCCAAACATAGCCATCTTCATCGATATGTCCTGCGTCATAAGTTTGATAGTAACCAGGGTAAGTAGACATATAGTTTATTTTATATCTATCGTCTGCTTCCCATAGAGTAGGGAACGTTCCAGGAGGCATAGGAAGCTTAATAACAATATCTCCCATTACACCAGGTTTAACTTCTTTTCTTTCTGGGTTTAATACTTTTACGTCATAGCCTGGAACAGGCTTGAAAGCAGATCCATATTTTACTGGAAAGGATTCTATACCTGTGCAGTCCGCTGTTATCGCCCAACTAGTTTCAGTTTGCCACCAATGGTCTATAACAGGAGAGTTTGAAAGTTTTTCAAACCATTTAATTGTATCTGGATCAGCTCTTTCACCAGCAAGAAATAGTTTTTCAAATTTACTTAAATCATATTTTTTAAAAAACTCTCCATTAGGATCTTCTTTTTTAATAGCCCTAATAGCAGTTGGAGCCGTAAAAAGAGATTTTACTTTATGCTCTGAAATAACTCTCCAAAAAACTCCAGCATCAGGAGTGCCTACAGGTTTACCTTCAAATAAAACTGTTGTGCACCCATAGAATAGAGGTGCGTAAACAATGTAAGAATGTCCAACGATCCAACCAATGTCACTTGCTGACCACCACACATCATCTTGGTCGATATTGTAAATATTTTTCATAGTCCATTTCAAAGCAACTATGTGACCGGCAATATCTCTTACAATTCCTTTTGGCAAACCAGTTGTTCCCGAAGTGTAAAGAATATAAGCATAATCACTACCTTTCATTTTTTCACAATCTGCAGGTTCAACATTTTTTAATGAATCTTCCCAGGAAATATCGATTGAAGGATCGAGTTCTGCTTTAAATTTTTCTCTTTGATAAATAATACATTTATTCGGCTTATGTTTTGCTAACTCTATTGCTTTATTTAAAAGAGGTTTATATTCAACCGTTCGTCCAGGTTCATAGCCACAAGAAGCAGAAACAATTAATTTTGCCTTAGAGTCATCTATTCTACTAGCAAGCTCATTTGCGGCAAAGCCTCCAAAAACGACCGAATGAACTGCACCGATTCTACCGCAAGCTAGCATAGCTATTATTGACTCAGGAATCATAGGCATATAAATAATCACTCTATCTTTTCTCCCAACACCCTGTTTTTTTAATGCGCCAGCAAACAAAGCAACTTTGTCTCTCAGCTCATTGTAGGTAATTTTTTTTTGAGTATTTGTTATTGGACTGTCGTAAATGATTGCAATTTTTTCTCCTCGCCCTTTTTCGATATGAAAATCTAGTGCATTATAACAAGTATTTGTTACACCATCTTCAAACCATTTATAGAAAGGAGGGTTTTGAGTATTTAAAATTTTTGTTGGTTTTTCATACCAAAAAATATCCTCAGAAATATTTTTCCAAAATTCTTCTTTATCTTTTATTGATAAATTATAGATTTCTTTATATTTTGACAATTAAACTCTTTCTTTTTAGTTTTTTAATAATTTAATTATTATCCATAAAAAACAAAAAATCTAATAAAAACAACGTTATTATCAATAAAGGCTCAAGCTATAATTAGTTTTAAATCTTTAAAAGCGTGTAACTTTAGACCCTTGCCCTATTTTTTTTTATATCTATATTCAAATTAGTGCCTAAAATTACTTATATTTCACATAATGGTAAAAAAAATACAGTAGAAGTTGCTACTGGACTTTCTGTTATGGAAGGAGCCATACAAAACAATATAGAAGGTATCGATGCTGATTGTGGAGGCTCAATGGCTTGTGCAACCTGCCACGTTTATGTTCCAGAGAATTGGTTTAATAAAATTGAAAAAGCTCATGAAGCAGAACAAGATATGATTGATATGGCATATGAGCCAAAAAAAAATAGTAGATTGAGTTGTCAAATTACTGTTTCAAATGAATTGGATGGTCTTGAAGTAATAACACCTATAAAACAAACCTAATGATAAAAACAGATGCCATTGTAATCGGAGCAGGTCCAACCGGATTGTTCGCTGTTCATCAACTTGGAATTATTGGACTTCAGTCTGAAGTGATCGATAATTTGGATAGAGCTGGCGGCCAATGTATTGAACTTTATCCAGATAAACCCATTTATGATATTCCAGGAATACCAGAGTGTACAGGAGAAGAGTTAACAAATGGTTTATTAAAACAAATAAAACCATTTAAAACCAATTTTCATTTAGGACAAAGAGTTGAGGAAATTAAAGAAGAAAATAAATCTTGGATTGTAAAAACAAATACAGGGACTCTTTTTTCTGCACCCAATATTATTATTGCTGGAGGAGTAGGTTCATTCGAACCTAGAAAACTAAGCTTAAAGGACTCAGAAAAATTTGAAGGTAAACAAATATTTTACTCAGTAACTAATAAAAATTTATTTAAGAATAAAAGCATATCTATATTTGGTGGTGGTGACTCAGCTCTAGACTGGGCCTTAGAACTCTCAAAATCAAATAAAGTTACTTTAATTCATAGAAGAAATGAGTTTAGAGGTGCCGCACATACTTTAAGCGAGATAAAAAAGAAAGAAAAAGAAGGAAAAATAATAGTAAAAACGCCTTATAATTTAAAGTCTATTGAAGGCGATAAAACTATGACAGGAATTGAAATTGAACATGAGGACGGCAAGCTAGAAAAAATTAAAAGTGATTATATTTTAAGTTTTTTTGGACTTATTATGAAACTAGGTCCTATCGCAGACTGGGGTTTGAATATAAGCAATAAAACTATTCCAGTAGACACAAAAAGTTTTCAAACAAATAAAGAAGGAATATTTGCCACAGGAGATATCTGTACTTACCCTGGAAAACTGAAACTTATTCTTTCAGGTTTTCACGAAGCTGCTTTAGCTGCGAGGGCTTGTTTCAAAAGAGCCAGACCTAATGAAACTTATAGATTTGAATTTACCACTGCTTCAAAATCTATTCATGACAGACTAGGCTTAAAAAGTGATTGAGCTTTTCACCGCAGATACGCCTAATGGCAAAAAAATTTCTATAATGCTTGAAGAAATAAAGTGTGATTACAAAATAACTAAAATAAATATTTTTAAAGACGAACAATTTACGACTGGTTTTAAAAAAATAAGTCCTTTTAGTAAAATACCTGTTATTAAAGACCTTAAAAATAATATAAGTATTTTCGAGTCAGGAGCTATCTTAATATACTTAGGTGAGCAAAGTAGAAAATTTTACGATCAAGATAAAAGAACAATTATCAACCAATGGTTAATGGCTCAAATGGCTTACGTGGGACCAATGCTTGGCCAGCACCACCAATTCCATCATTACAATCCAGGTAAAAGTCAATTTGGCGAAGAAAGATATTTTAAGGTTTCCACACGAATTTACAAAGAGCTAGACGAAAGATTAAGCGAGACAGAGTACTTAGCGGGAAATTTTTACTCTATAGCTGATATTGCTACTTTCCCATGGATTGCTAGGCATGAATGGCATGACATAGGGATAAAAAAATATAAAAACTTAAGCAGATGGTATGAATTGATCTCAAAAAGAGAAGCAGTTCAAAAAGGATATGATCTTTTTGAAAAAGGAGAAAAAGTCCCTAGCATTTAATCATCAATATAAATTTTTTCATCACGCTCATGTCTTTCTTGAGATTCGATTGAAAGAGTGGCAATTGGTCTTGCCATAAGTCTTTTTAATCCTATAGGTTCAGATGTCTCCTCACAATATCCGTATGTATCATCTTTAACTCTCCGTAAAGCAGAATCAATTTTTTCAATTAGCTTTCGGCTTCTAGCTAATGCTTTCATTTCAACTGTTTTATCCGTGTACGAGGAAGCTTGATCAACCATATCAGCTGACGAGACACTGTCATCTGAAGAGTTTAACATGTTAGTTAAAGCATTTGATTTTATTATATCTTTTTTCCAACGTAACAATTCTCCCGTAAAAAATTCTTTATGTTTAGCGCACATATATTTTTCTTTATCGCTTGGCACATAAGCCTTTTTACTAGATTTCTTTGTTGCTTTAGTTATTATTTTTTTTGCTAGTTTTTTTGTCATATTTTAAAAAAAGTGGAGTATATGTTTGAAATTATGCGTGTCAATAGACTTTAAATTGTATTAATTAGTTGCAGAATGATCAAAAAAAAAAATATTCTTTTTATATTTAATCTATTTCTTCTGGTGCATTTGTTGACCTGGACTCTTGTACCTTTTTTTTCAAATAAAAATTTACCCCTAGATGTAATTGAAGCTTTAGCTTGGGGCACTAACTTAGATTGGGGTTGGGACAAGCATCCACCACTAAGTGTATTTTTTCCAGAAATTTTTTATCAACTATTTGGAAATCAAGATTGGGCTTATTATTTATTGAGCCAAATATTTATTATTTTTTCATTTATTGTCGTTTTTAAGCTAGCAAAAGAATTTTTAAAAAATGAAACTTATGCGTTAATTTCAGTTTTTTTGCTAGAGGGAGTTTACTTTTATAATTTTACTACCCCAGAATTTAATGTCAATGTATGTCAAATTCCTTTTTGGTCATTGACCGTTTATTATAGCTGGCAAAGTTTTAAAAACGATAAAGTTCATAATTGGGTACTATTAGGACTATTTGCTGGGCTAGGTTTTTTATCTAAATATTTATTTATTTATCTATTGATTGGCATAAGTATTTTTTTTATTTACCATATAAAAAAAAATAAAAATTTTAATTTTAAATATTTTATTCCAATTATAGTTTTTTTATTAGTCTTAAGCCCCCATTTGATATGGCTATTAGATAATGATTATAAGACTATGTCTTATGGACTAAAAAGAACAAGCCTTGAAAATAGTATTTTTTTAAATCACTTTATTTATCCATTAAAATTCATTTTTAAACAAGTAGGCATCCTTTTGCCTTTTTTTATACTTCTAAATCTAATCATTAAAAACTTTAAAATTAAATTTAATCAACGCGATGAAAAATCAATTTTTCTAATATTTATTACTTTCGTGCCAATTTTATTAATGTTTGTAACTTCTTTAGTTTTTGCTGCCAATATTCGCACGATGTGGATGACACCCTTTTATTTATTCTTTGGTTTATTTTTTATTTATCATTTTAAAAATAGTATAAATTTAAATTTTTTTAAAAAATTTATTTTTGGTTTTTTATTTATTTTTGTTCTTTCACCGTCAGCTTATTTATATATTTCAATTTCAAAAGATAACAAAAGAACAGATTATCCAGGTAAAGAAATTGCAGATTTAGTGCAGAGTAGGTGGGACAAAAATTTTGTTAATAATATAGCAATTATAGTTGGAGATGAGTGGGTGGCTGGAAATTTATCTTACCATCTTCAATCCAGGCCACAATGGTTTAATAACTTAGAACCAAAAATAAAGGACTTAAAGTTAAGTGGTGGCGTAATCTATGTGGGCAACTCTGATATATTGAAATCAGTTTGTCCTGGAGAATTTGGAAGTATCAAAAGCCAAGGAATATGTATGATTGGCATAAGATGAAAAAATTTATAATATTAATTCCTATTTATAATGATTGGGAGTCTTTAGCAAAACTTCTGAATAATATTGGCGAGAGTATAAAAAATATAAAAGGAGTTCAGTTTGATTGTGTTATTGTCAATGACTGTTCAACAATAGCAAATCCAAGAATTAGAATTCCACCTAGAATCAATTCAATTAAAATTATTCATATGAGCAGAAACAAAGGTCATGCTAGGTGTAATGCTTTTGGTATAAAATATTTATCCAAAAGTTCAGACTTTGACTACCTTATTTTAATGGATGGTGACGGCGAAGACCGACCAGAAGAAATAAAATTATTAGTAGACAAGATCTTACTTGAACCAAATAAATCTGTAGTAGCAAAACGTATTAAAAGATCAGAAGGTCCTTTGTTTCAAATGCTTTATCGATTTCACAAATATTTAACCTTTTTAACTACTGGTAAACTTATTAATTTTGGAAATTATAGCTGTTTAACAAAGTCGGACTTAAAAATATTGTCCACCAAAGCAAGCTTATGGAGCAGTTATTCTGGCTCGTTCAAATCTAGCATTAAAAATTACAGTGAAATTAACTCAATAAGAGGAATAAGATATTTTGGCCCAACGCAAATGTCATTATTCAAACTCATTGTTCACTCTTTTTCTATAATAGCCGTTTTCAAATATCGACTTTTTTTTATATCACTCGTTTTATTAATCTCACTTTATTATCTGGGAACTTTTATACAGTTTAATTTTTTACTTTTTCAAATATTGACTGTTCTATTTAATATATTAGTTTTCATTGTCTCTTTTAGAGAAAGTGAAAAAGAACTGGAAAATAGTGAGCTAGATATTGCAAACATAGAGAACCTTACACACTAAAAGGTTGTAAAATGAGTCCAGATTAGAATCAAAAGTGAATCAAAACATGAACATTCAATCTATATCTAGATTATTTGTGGACAAGTATAACAATATATATTTTTATAAATGTCTGATAAAACAATAAAAAATATATAATCCAACAATAGTTATGAAAATCGAATATTTTTATAGTTTGGCTTCACCATTTACTTTTCTTGGTTCAGCAAAATTTCAAATAATTGCAAAAAAATATAACGCAGAGATAGTTGAAAAGCCATGTGATCTAGTGGGAGGTATATTTACTAAAACTGGAGGCGTACCAGTTCCACAAAGATCACCACAAAGACAAAAACATAGACTAGATGAGTTGAAAAGATGGAGCGAATTTCTAGATATTAAAATTAATATTAAACCAAAATTTTTTCCTCCAAAAGATCCACATATTCCAGCTAAATATACAATTGCCGCAAATTTACTCGGTGTTAAAATATTTTTTGGACACGAGCTTTTAAAAAAATTGTGGGTTGAAGAAAAAGATATTTCAGATGAAAATAATATTGAATTACTTAGCAAACAATTCAAAATAGATTTCAACGAACTATCGTTACTAGCTAAATCAGAAAAAATCTCAAAAATTTATGCAGACAATACTGAGGAAGCTATTCAGAAAAATGTTTTCGGTGCACCAACTTATGTTTTAAATGATGAATTATTTTGGGGACAAGATAGATTAGAATTTTTAGAACGAGCTTTAAAAAAATCCTAAGATGTTAAAATATAGCTCTGCAAATATTTTAGAAAAAAAATATTTACGTTTTTTATCTACCCAAGAAATACGAAGCAAACCTTTCCATAATAAAATTGGTCAACTAAATAATATTTATTTGCCTATTTGTGATAAAATTTATCAAGATTATAAAAAAAATAAAAAAACAAAAATTATAGGACTTACAGGAGGACAAGGAGCTGGTAAAAGCACTATAACTCAAATTTTAAAATTAATATTAGAAATTAAATATAATTTAAGTGTAGCTAGTTTTTCGATTGATGATTTTTACAAAACTTTAAAGGAAAGAACTAGTCTTGCAAAAAATGTAAATAAACTATTTAAAACAAGGGGTGTTCCTGGCACACATGATACCAATCTAATAAAAAAAATATTTATTAGTTTAACTAAAAAAAATTTTAGATCAGTGCTTATACCATGTTTTGATAAATCAACAGATGATCGTTTTGCAAAAAAATATTGGCAAAAAATAAAACAACAACCTAAGATAATTATTTTTGAGGGATGGTGTGTAGGTGCTAAACCGCAACGAAATAAAGACTTATTAAAACCAATTAATATTTTAGAAAAAAAAAAAGATCTAGATTTAAAATGGAGATCACGAGTAAACAACGAACTAAAAAATGAATATAAAAAAATTTTTAACAAAATTGATATGTTAATTTTTTTAAAAGTGCCTAGTTTTAATTGTGTTTATAAGTGGCGACTTTTACAAGAAAAAAAGCTTCGATTGACTTCTAGAAGTAAAAAAATTATGTCTCCATTGCAGGTACGTAAATTTATCATGTATTATGAGAGAATAACTATGCAAATGCTTAAGGACTTATCAAACAAAGCTTATGCGGTTCTTTATTTAGATAAGCAACATAGATTAAATAAAATAAAGTTTAATTAATATGAAATTTTTAATAATTCTTACCGTTGTTATTTTTAACTACAGTACAGTTTTTGCTTCTGAATTTTTAATATATTTAGAAAGTGCTTATAAAAATAATCCAGTTTTGAATGCTGAAAGAGAAAACTATAAAGCTATCAAGGAAAATATAAATATTTCAAGAAGTGAGTTTTTACCTAGCGTTTCTATTTTAGGCAGTCAAAGTAGTCAGCAAAACTCAAACAGAACTAATCAAGCAGGAAGTACACTTCCCGACACTAGTAGTAACTCTGAAACACAATCTGTTTCTATAGACCAAAAAATTTTCCAAGGTTTCCAAGGTTATAACTCAGTAAAAAAATCTAAATTAGAGTCTGAACAAGCAGCACTCAAACTCAAAAACTCTGAGCAATTAATTTTATTAGATTCTGCTATTGCTTATTATGATCTAATTTATAGATCTGAAAACGCTCAATTTAATTTAGCTAATGTTGATTTATTTGAAAGACAAGTTGAAACAGATAGTTCGCGTGTCCAAAAAGGAGAAATTACTTTAACTGATTTAGCCCAGTCTGAATCATCTCTTGCTGGTGCAAACGCAAAATTTATTGCAGCAGAAACAGAGCTTTTAACAGCCAAAAGTAACTTTGAAAGAATAATTAGGATACCCGCACCTAAAGAATTGATTAAAGATAACTTTATAAAAAACGTTAGTTTAAATTTTCCAACAAGCCTGAATATTGCCCTAAGCTTTTCAGAAAAAAATAACCCTAAATTACTTCTTGCTAAACTAGATTATGAAATATCAGAAAAGAATGTAAATATTGAGAAATCTAAATTTTCTCCATCTGCATCAGTCAATTACACACAGTCTCAAAGTAGAGATTTTAATTCAACTGTTGACAAAACAGACCAAGAGTCTCTCAAAGCAACAGTGACTATACCAATTTTTAAAGGAGGTAAAAATTATTCCTCATTTAAAAAGGCAATGTTTAAAAAAAAACAAAATAGCTTAATCTTACAAGATACGGTTAATGAAGTAAAAACAGATACAATAAACTCGTGGTCAGCTTACCAATCATCTGGAAGTGTTTTGAGAGCCACCAAAGCTCAAGTTAAGGCTGCAGAAATTGCTAATGAGGGAATAACTTTAGAATATGATTCTGGGAATACACGAACAACTCTTGAGGTTATTCAGTCTAGAAGTCTACTTTTGGATGCAAGAATAAGTAAAGCAATAGCCGAGCGAAATTTTGCTATATCTAAGTTCGAACTTTTAGCGGTCATTGGTGAGCTAACGCTAGAAAATTTAAAAAAATCTTAAAATTTCACGTTTTTGGGCTTAATTTTTAGTTCTTGTAAAAAAAGAACAAAGTGTGTACATTAAATGTAACGATTCGAACAAATAAAAGGATAAAAAATGATAAAAAATAACCTAAAAGTAGTTAAATCAGACAGTAAAAAAGAACAAGAACTAAAAGAAAAAAACAAGGCTTTAGAAGCCGCTATCAGTCAAATAGATCAAAATTTCGGTAAAGGCTCAGTAATGAAACTTGGCCAACAACAAGCACTAGATATTGAGTCTGTGTCAACAGGTTCTTTAAGTTTAGATTTAGCTCTTGGTATTGGAGGTTTGCCAAAAGGCAGAATTATAGAAGTTTACGGTCCAGAATCATCAGGTAAAACAACTTTAGCCCTTCAAGTATTAGCTGAAGCTCAAAAAAAAGGTGGCATATGTGCCTTTGTTGATGCTGAGCACGCATTAGATCCAATTTATGCAAAAAAATTAGGAGTGAAAACTGCAGAGTTGTTAATCTCTCAGCCAGACACAGGCGAACAAGCATTAGAAATAGCAGACACATTAATTAAGTCAGGATCAATATCAGTAATTGTTATTGACTCAGTTGCTGCTCTTACACCAAAAGCTGAATTAGAAGGGGAAATGGGAGATCATCATGTTGGTCTTCAATCAAGATTAATGAGCCAGGCTTTAAGAAAAATAACTGGCTCTGTTTCAAAATCTAACACAATGGTTATTTTCATAAATCAAATAAGAATGAAAATTGGTGTTATGTTTGGAAATCCTGAAACTACATCGGGAGGAAATGCATTGAAATTTTATTCATCAGTAAGAATGGATATTAGAAGAATAGGTGCAATAAAAGATAAAGATGAAATTATTGGAAACTCAACTAGAGTTAAAATAGTTAAAAATAAAGTAGCGCCACCATTTAAGGTTGTTGAATTTGACCTTATGTACGGTAAGGGAATTAGCAAAACCGGTGAACTTGTAGACCTTGGCGTTAAAGCTGGTGTCGTAGAAAAAGCAGGTGCTTGGTACGCTTATAAAGGTGAAAAAATAGGCCAAGGCAGAGAAAATGCTAAGATATTTTTAGAACAAAATCCAAAAGCTGCAGAGGAAATCGAAAAAACAATTAGAGACCAAGCTTCAGCAATCGCAGAAGCACTTGATGGGAATCCTGTTGCTAAAGAAAAAGATGTTGAAAGTGTTCCAGCAGATAAAGTAGTAAAAAAAGAGACTACTGAATCAGAAAAAAAATAAAAATTAAAGTCGTTATCTCAGCGAAAGGCCTTAACCGGCCTTTCGTGTCCCAGTTTCACGTGTAAAAGAAAAGTTTTCTATCACAGGTTTAAATTACAACCTGAAATTACAATATAGTAATATTTTCTGTATATTGAAAATTAAGAGTGTAGTTAAATTTAATATAAATAAATAAAAGGAGGAACAATGAGTGCACAAGCAAAAAGCTCGAAAATGTCATCTTCCATAGACACTTCACATCTAAAAGTAAAATTTCCATTTAAATCTAAATACGGAAATTTTATCGGCGGAAAATTTGTAGAACCAAAATCAGGAAAATATTTTGACAACACAACGCCAATAACAAATGAAGTTATATGTCAGGTACCACGTTCGAATGAAAAAGATGTAGAGTTCGCATTAGATGCAGCTCACGCAGCTTTTCCTACATGGGGAAAGACTTCTATTAGTGAGAGATCTAATATTCTCTTAAAGATAGCTGACGTAATAGAAAAAAACTTAAATCTACTAGCAACAGCAGAATGTCTTGATAACGGTAAGCCAATAAGAGAATGTATGGCTGCAGACCTACCATTAGTTGTTGATCACTGGAGATATTTTGCAGGAGTAATTAGAGCTGAAGAGGGTTCTATAGGTGAGATAAGTAACGATGAATATTCTTATCATGTCCCAGAGCCTCTTGGTGTAGTTGCGCAAATTATACCTTGGAATTTTCCGCTCTTGATGGCTACGTGGAAATTAGCACCAGCTTTAGCTGCGGGAAACTGTGTAGTATTAAAACCAGCTGAACAAACTCCGGCTTCTATTTTACTTTTAATGGAATTAATTGGTGACTTGTTACCACCCGGTGTACTTAACATAGTTAGTGGTTATGGTTTAGAAGCAGGTAAGCCGTTAGCATCTTCTAAAAGAATTAGAAAGATTGCATTTACGGGTGAAACAACTACTGGACGATTGATTATGCAATATGCTTCTCAAAACTTAATTCCAATCACATTAGAATTAGGTGGAAAGTCTCCAAATATTTTTTTTGAAGATGTATTAGAAAAAGATGATGCATTTTTTGATAAATGTTTAGAAGGGTTCACAATGTTTGCTCTTAACCAAGGAGAAGTTTGTACTTGTCCCAGCAGAGCTTTAATTCAGGAGTCTATTTATGATAGATTTATGGAAAGAGCTATAAAGAGAACAAAAGCCGTTACACAAGACAATCCTCTAAAAATGGAAACTATGATTGGCGCTCAAGCATCACTAGAACAAATGGAAAAAATAAAATCTTATCTAGACTTAGGCAAGAAAGAAGGAGCCAAAGTTTTATGTGGTGGTTCAGAAGCTAAACTAAATAGTGGTTTGGAAAAAGGAAATTATATTCAGCCAACTATTTTTGAAGGAAACAACAAAATGCGAGTATTCCAAGAAGAAATCTTTGGACCTGTAGTGTCAGTTACTAAGTTTAAAGATGAGAAAGAGGCGCTAGAGATTGCTAACGATACTCTTTATGGGTTAGGCGCAGGTGTTTGGACAAGAAATGGTAACGTTGCCTACAGAATGGGTAGAGGAATACAAGCCGGTAGAGTTTGGACAAACTGCTATCATGCTTATCCAGCTCACGCAGCATTTGGTGGATACAAGCAATCTGGTATTGGAAGAGAAACTCACAAAATGATGTTAAATCATTATAGACAGGTGAAAAATTTACACGTGTCTTACAGTGAGAGTAAACTAGGTTTCTTTTAAAAAATATATTATAGTGGTCCGTATTCATTACGGGCCATATAAATATGAAAGTTACAGCTACCTTATCAGCAAAAAAATTACTGAATGATCTTAAAAAAGTTCACGGGGAAGACCTTTTGTTTCACCAGTCTGGCGGATGTTGTGATGGAAGTGCACCAATGTGTTTCCCAGCTAAAGAGTATCAAGTAGGAGACAGTGATATAAAACTAGGTGAAATTGATGGTACCCCCTTTTACATGAATGAGGATCAGTATCAGACATGGAAACATACAGATCTTACAATAGATGCTATTACTGGTATGGGAGGGATGTTTTCATTAGATAATGGTACTGGCCGAAGGTTTCTCACTAAATCGGAAATTTGTTTAGTAGAAGACGATAAAAATTAAAAAATCAGTATTTAGACTTATAGACAACTCAAAAAATATCTGTATTTATTGAGGTATGAGCCAGATTTTATTAACCGATGTAAGAAAAATATTCTTAGAATATTTTAAAAAAAATAATCATCAAATTATAGAGTCGAGTAATCTAGTTCCGAATAACGATCCAACTTTAATGTTTACTAACTCGGGCATGGTTCAGTTCAAGAATGTTTTTACTGGCCTAGAAAAAAAGCCATTTAAACTTGCAACTACTTCTCAAAAATGTGTGCGAGCGGGTGGTAAACATAACGACTTAGAAAATGTAGGATACACACCAAGACATCACACTTTCTTCGAAATGTTGGGAAACTTTTCATTTGGAGACTATTTTAAAGAACAGGCTATCCAACATGCTTGGAATTTATTGACTAAAGATTTTGCTTTACCAAAAGAAAAATTATTAGTCACAGTTTATTCTGAAGACACTGAATCTTTTAATTTATGGAAAAAAATTGCAGGACTCTCTGAAGATAGAATTATTAAAATTGCAACATCTGATAATTTTTGGTCCATGGGAGATACGGGCCCATGCGGTCCTTGCTCAGAAATTTTTTATGATCATGGACACAAATTAAAAGGAGGACCACCTGGCAGTCCAGATGAAGATGGCGATAGATTTATTGAAATATGGAATTTAGTCTTTATGCAATACGAACAAGTTACTAAAGATAAGAGAGTTGACTTGCCAAAACCTTCTGTCGACACAGGTATGGGTTTAGAAAGAATGACTGCTGTTCTTCAAGGCACTCATGATAATTACAGCATTGATCACTTTAAAAAAATCATGAGCGCTTCAGCCGATATTACTAAAGTTGCAATAAATGAAAAAACAATTGCAAGTCACAGAGTTATAGCAGACCATCTAAGAGCAAGTAGTTTTCTAATAGCTGAAGGCATTCTACCATCAAACGAAGGTCGAGGGTATGTGCTCAGAAGAATTATGAGAAGGGGTATGCGCCATGCGCACACTCTTGGAAGTAAAAATCCTATTTTCTTTAAATTGTTTGACACACTTTTAAATGAAATGTCAGAAAATTATCCTGAACTGAAAAGAGGAAAAGATTTAATTGTTGAAACTCTTAAAAATGAAGAAGAAAAGTTTTCATCTTTACTAGAACGTGGAATTAAAATATTAGAGGACAATCTAAATAAAGTTAAAAATAAGGTCCTACCAGGAGAAATCGCATTTAAACTTTATGACACTTATGGGTTTCCACTAGATCTAACAGCAGATATTTTAAGAGGTAAAAAAATCACAGTTGATAATGCTGGTTTTGAAAAATCAATGGAAGAAGGGAAAAAATTAGCTAGAGCCAATTGGAAGGGTTCAGGTGATAAATCTTTAGAGGAGAAATGGTTTAAAATTAGAGAAGAATTAAATCCTACAGAATTTTTAGGCTATGAATATGACAGCGCTGAAGGTGTTGTGTTAAAAATTTCTAAAGGAGATAGTTTTGTTAATGAGGCAAAAGAAGGTGAAGAAATTGAATTAATAACCAACCAAACTCCTTTTTATGCAGAATCAGGGGGTCAAGTAGGTGACCAAGGTTTTATCAGTACATCTGATTGTAAAATTTACATCAAGGATACTATGAAAAAAATGGGAGATTTACACGTGCATATCGGAAGGATTGATTCAGGCAAAATTAAAATTGGTCAGAACGTAAATTTAAAAATTAATACAAGTAAAAGAAATGATGCAAGAGCTTATCATTCTGCAACACACTTACTTCATGAGGCGTTGAGAAGAACACTGGGAAAGCATGTCACACAAAAAGGATCTCTAGTTAGCTCTGAGAAACTAAGATTTGACTTTAGTCACAACAAGCCAATAGAAAATAACGAGCTTAATAAGATTGAAAAGTTTGTAAACGATATGGTTGATACCTCAAGTGATGTAAAAACAAGAATAATGACACCAACTGAAGCTGTAGAAAATGGGGCTTTAGCTTTATTTGGGGAAAAATATGGCGAGGAAGTTAGAGTTCTATCTATGGGTAAAGAAGGAAGCTCATTTTTTTCAACTGAATTATGTGGTGGAACACATGTTAGAAACACAAAAGATATTGGCAGACTTAAAATAGTTAGTCAATCATCCATCGCCTCTGGGATTAGAAGAATTGAGGCGCTAAGAGACAAACAGCTTGAAACTTATGAAAAATTATTAGAAGACAATAAATCAAATAAAGAAAAAAATTTAGGTGAAGAAATTAACTCTATTAAAAAAGAATTAAAATTATTTAATATTTCTCCGAATTATAATGAAAATATTGAATTAAGTGAAAATCTTAAAAATCTTACTAAACAATTAGAGCAAGCTAAAATTCAAAATATTATTAATGATAAAAATAAAAATATCATTAAAGACACAAGTTTAAATAATTTTATTATAAGATATCAGGTATTAAATGATTTTCCTTCTCAAGAACTCAGAAATATAGTTGACCGAGGAAAAAAAGAAATTAAAGAAGGTGTCATAATAGCTTTCTGTACTTTTGAAGGAAAAGTAGGTGTAGCAGTTGGCATTACAACTAAGTTAATAGAAAAATATGATGCCGTATCTTTAGTCAAAGAAGCTGCTGAAATTTTAGGCGGTAAAGGCGGTGGCGGGAGAAAGGATTTTGCTCAAGCAGGCGGTTTAATAAAAGAAAAAATTGAAGATGCTTATAAAACTCTAAGTAAAAAAATTAATTAAGTTTTGCCTTTAAATTTGAGTTTATTGCTTCAAGGAATTGGTTCGTAGATAAGTATTTTGAAGATTTATCTATTAGTATAGCAAGATCTTTAGTCATTAATCCACTTTCTACTGTGTCAATACAAACTTCTTCTAACGTTTCTGAAAACTTAATAAGATCATTATTGTTATCTAATTTACCTCTATGAGCTAAACCCCTCGTCCATGCAAAAATTGAAGCTATAGGATTAGTAGATGTTTCTTTTCCTTGCTGGTGTTGTCTGTAGTGTCTCGTAACTGTTCCGTGGGCAGCTTCAGCTTCAACTGTTTTACCATCTGGAGACATTAAAACACTGGTCATTAATCCCAAAGAACCAAAACCTTGCGCTACAGTGTCTGACTGAACATCTCCATCATAATTTTTACATGCCCAAATATATGCACCACTCCACTTCATTGCACAGGCAACCATGTCATCAATAAGTCTATGCTCATAAGTGATATTGGCAGTTTTAAATTTTTCTGCAAATTCTTTTTTAAAAACTTCTTCAAATAAATCTTTAAATCTTCCATCATAGGCTTTTAAAATTGTATTTTTAGTTGATAGATAAACAGGCCAATTTCTTTGTAAACCATAGTTCATGCAAGCTCTCGCAAAATCTTTAATTGAGCTATCTAAATTATACATTGATAAAGCTACACCAGGTCCAGGAAAATTAAAAACTTCAAATTCTTTTTTTTCTTTTCCGTCTTCTGAAGTCCATTTAACTTCCATTTTACCTTTTCCAGGAACTAAAAAATCGGTTGCTCTATATTGATCTCCAAAAGCATGTCTTCCTATTACAATAGGTTTTGTCCATGTAGGAACAAGTTTTGGAATATTTTTACATATAATAGGTTCTCTAAAAACAGTACCACCTAATATATTTCTTATTGTACCATTAGGAGATCTCCACATTTTTTTTAAATTAAATTCTTTAACTCTATCTTCGTCTGGAGTTATCGTTGCACATTTAATGCCAACTCCATATTTATTAATGGCATTCGCTGAATCGATGGTTATTTGGTCTAGTGTTTTATCTCTACTCTCAACACCTAGGTCATAATATTTGATTTCTAGCTCCAAATAGGGAGAAATAAGTTTTTCTTTAATAAATGACCAAATTATTCGTGTCATTTCATCGCCATCTAGCTCAACAATTGGATTTTTTACCTTAATTTTAGACATATAAATAAATTGATTAAAATCAGTATTTATACATATTAGGTTCAATTATCAAATTTAAAAATATGTTAAATTCAATTTTGCCAAAAATTCATAAAGAAGGATACCGCTTTTTAGCTATAGCGATTGTCATAACTTTTGTTTGCCTGCTTTTTTCAAAAATTCTTGGTTTAATAACTATATTATTAACAATTTGGGTTTATTATTTTTTTAGAGACCCAGATAGAATTTCAATCCAAGATGACAAATATCTTGTAAGCCCTGCCGATGGTTTAATTTCTAACATTTCAGAAGTAGATGGACCTGCAGAACTTTCCTTAGAAAACAAAAAATTTACAAAAATTAGCATCTTTATGAATGTTTTTAATTGTCATGTTAATAGAACTCCTATTTCAGCAAATGTAGAAGAAATACTTTACAAGCCAGGAAAATTCTTAAATGCCTCACTTGATAAATCTAGTGATGAAAATGAAAGAAATTATTATAAATTAAAAACAAAAGATGGAGATGAAATAATAATTGTCCAGATAGCAGGACTCATTGCGCGAAGAATAGTCTGTGAAGTGTCTACGAACCAGGCAATTGTTCAGGGCGAGCGTATTGGCATGATTAGATTTGGCAGCAGAGTTGATATTTATTTTAAGGACAGAAAATTATTAGCTAGGCTAGGACAAAATGTAGTTGCAGGAGAAAGTTTGATAGCAGTCAGGTAATATGGAAAAAAAAAATCCTTTTAATATTGTCGCCTCAAAAAAAACTAGATTTATTCTCCCAAGTTTATTAACCATAATTGGAGTCTGTTTAGGAATTAGTTCAATAAAATTCTCCTTAGATCAAAATTATAGTCTAGCTGTGATTTTTTTAGTTTTTGCAGCTTTGCTTGATGCTTTGGATGGAAGAATTGCTAGATTAATTAAAGGAACCTCTGAGTTTGGAAAAGAACTAGACTCGTTAACAGACTTTGTCAGTTTTGGAATTGCGCCCGCTTTTATATTGTATTTTTGGGAATTAAAAAATTACGGAAAAATTGGTTGGGCTATAACCTTAATTTTTTCTGTTTGTTGTGTTCTGAGATTAGCCAGATTTAACTTAACTAAAATTTCTGAAGGGGCAGAATGGAAATTAAACTATTTTGAAGGTGTGCCCTCACCAGCTGGAGCAGGTTTAATTTTACTACCATTAATTTATGAATTATCAGGGTTGAATTTGAACATAGAAACTAAAGGAATTACCCCATATCTTGTGGTGCTTGTGGCATTACTTTTAATTAGCAAAGTGCCAACCTTTTCATTAAAAAAAATAAAAATATCTAGCGGATTAACTATTTTTTTATTATTTGGAATTGCCATTACTTTTGTATCTCTAATATTTTTTACTTTTGAATCTTTATTAATTACAGGAATAATATACTTACTAACAATTCCAATAAGTTATTTTTCATATCAAAAAAAATTTAAGAGACTAAATGCCAGCACAGATGAAGATCACGAAGATGTTTTGTAATGAAAAAAACAAAAAGAGCCAAAAAAAGCAGAACCTGGGTAATAAAACAACATAGGGATCAATTCTTTAAAAAAGCTAAAGTATTGGGCTATAGATCAAGAGCGTCATTTAAATTAATTGAATTAAATAAAAAATTCAATTTTATAAAAAAAAATTCAAATCTACTAGATGTTGGTTCTACTCCTGGCGGTTGGTCTCAAGTTGCATCTAAAATAATTACGAATGGAAAAATTATTGCCGTAGATATATTGCCGATGCAAAACATAGACAATGTCACATTTTTAAAGAGAGATTTTTTATCTGAAAACACACAAGAGAAAATACTTAAAATTTTTAATAAAAAAATTGATATTATAATTTCTGATATGGCAGAAAACACAACAGGTAATAAGACTGTTGATTCTATTAGAACTAATAATCTTTGTTCTGAAGTTATTAAGTTTTCTTCAAAAATGTTGAATCTTAATGGGGTTATGGTTTGTAAACTTTTTATGGGCGAAGATTTTTTAGAAGTAAAAAATTTAGCAAAAAAATATTTCAAAAATGTTGATTTTTTTAAACCAGAATCAAGCAGGAGCGAATCGAAAGAAACCTATGTATTTTGTTCCTCATTAAAGACTTTATAAACTTATAAGATTGTATATAAGTGTATATGGAAGTAATCAAAGAAGCATTAACATTTGATGACGTGTTGCTAGAGCCAAGATATTCTTCAGTCCTTCCTTCAGAAACAAATTTGCATATCAATTTAGCGCACAATTTAAAATTAAAAATTCCTTTTTTAACTTCTGCAATGGACACTGTTACAGAAGCTAGCATGGCAACAGCTATAGCTCAGGACGGTGGTTTAGGAATCATACATCGAAATTTATCAATAAATGAACAATGCAAAGAAATTAAAAAAGTAAAAAACAAAAAATTTATTGTTGGTGCCGCCATAGGAACTACTAATGAAGATTTAACAAGAGCTAAATATATCTTAGATGCCGGAGTAGATTTGTTAGTTGTAGATACTGCTCACGGTCACAGTGAGAAGGTTATAAAAATTCTTAGTAAAATAAAAAAAATAAAATCTAGAATTCCAATTTGTGTTGGAAACATCGCCTCAGGTGAGGCAGCCTTAAAACTATACAATGAAGGAGCTGACATCCTAAAAGTTGGAATTGGTCCAGGTTCTATATGTACTACTAGAATGATAGCCGGTATTGGAGTACCACAAATTACCGCAATCATGGTAGTTAAAAAAAAAATGAAAAATAAAAAAATAAAAATTATTTCAGATGGAGGAATAAAATTTTCAGGAGATATTATAAAAGCGTTAGCAGCTGGTGCAGATGCAATCATGATGGGTTCAATTTTTGCAGGTACCGACGAGAGTCCTGGAAAAAAATTTAAGTTTAAAAATAAGTTCTATAAATCCTATAGAGGAATGGGCTCAATTGGGGCTATGTCTGCCGGTTCTTCGAATAGATATTTTCAAAAAAACTATAAAGATAAATCAAAGTTTGTTCCAGAAGGTGTAGAAGCAAGAGTGCCTTACAAAGGGCCTGTTAATAGAATCTTATATCAATTGCAAGGCGGGCTTAGATCTTCGATGGGTTATATTGGCGCAAAAACGATAAAAGATATTACAAAAAAAGCAAAATTTATCAAAATCACAAAAGCAGGATTTTATGAAAGTATGGTACATAGCGTAGAAGTGACTAAAAAAAAAACAAATTATAAATTATAAATTATAAATTATGAAAAAAAAAAGCTTAACTATTTTAGTTACACTATTTTTATTAAATCTTGACCATGTAGTTGTAAGTGCTAAAAATTTATATTTCGATGATGGAAAAAAACTTTTTGACAATAAAAATTATAAGGAGTCAAAATTTTACTTTGAAAAAGATATTGTTTTTAACCCTAAAAGTGAAAACTCCTACCTTTACCTTGCGAAAATTTTTAAAGAAGAAGAAAATGACAGCTTAGAAGAAAATAATTTAAATACAGTATTATTACTTAATCCCAAAAATGAAGAAGCAATTTATCTCTTAACATTGCTTAACATTAAAAATTCAAACTTTTCAAAAGCAAAAGAATTAATAAGCGTACTGAACTCTGTTTGTAAAAAATTGTGCTCATCTAAATTAGAACTACAATCAAAATTAGACAGTTCATTAAATAGTGAATGAACCAGAATTTAAAAAAAGATAAAATTATTATTATTGACTTTGGTTCTCAAGTTACAAAACTTATAGCAAGAAGAATTAGAGAATGCTCTGTTTTTTCTGAAATATTAACTCTAAAAGACTTAAAAAAAAATAATGTATTGCAAAATGTAAAAGGTATTATTTTGTCAGGTGGTCCTTCAACGGTTACAAAGAATTTATTTCCAAAAATACCAAATAAAATTTTTAATTCAAATATTCCCATTTTAGGTATTTGTTATGGTTTACAATTAATTGTTAAACATTTTAAAGGTAAAGTTAAAACAAATATAAAAAAAAGAGAATTCGGAAGAGCTGTTTTAACTAAAAAAAAATATTCATTATTAACCAAAAATTTTTTTCAAAAAAATAAATCTATTGTATGGATGAGTCACCAAGATTCAGTTTATAAGCTTCCTAGTAGTTTTTCAAAAATTGCATCAACTAACCAATCAGAAATGACTATTATAGAAAATAAGGAAAAAAATATATACGGCATTCAGTTTCACCCTGAAGTTACACACACTCAAAATGGAAATATCATTTTCAAAAATTTTGTTTTTGATATCTGTAATGCTAAAAAAAATTGGCAGCTAAATTTTGAAAAAGTGAGAATTATAAAAGAAATAAAAAAAACTGTACAAAAAGATAAAGTTATATGCGCTTTGTCAGGTGGTGTAGACAGTAGTGTTGTTGCTTTATTAATTCACAAAGCTATAGGCAAAAATTTGAAATGTATAATGGTTGATACTGGCTTGATGCGTAAAGATGAGTTTAAATCGACTTATAAAATTTTTAAAAATAAATATAAGTTAAATGTCAAAATTGTTAATTCTTCAAAAACTTATTTTAAAAAACTTAAAAATATTGTCGATCCAGAAAAAAAAAGAAAAATAATAGGAAATTTATTTATTAAAATATTTGAAAAAGAAGCTAAAATTTTTAAAAATGTAAAATTCTTAGCTCAAGGTACATTGTACCCAGATATTATTGAAAGTAGATCTGCGACAGGCAGTAAGACATCTAAAATTAAATCACATCATAATGTCGGCGGACTACCCAAAAAAATGAATCTAAAACTAATAGAGCCTTTGAAAGAATTTTTTAAAGATGAAGTGAGAGAACTAGGTAATGCTATTGGATTAGTTAAAGATATATCCCAAAAACACCCTTTTCCTGGGCCTGGTCTGGCTATAAGAATAGTTGGTAATATAACGCCAAAAAAAGTTAAAATCTTACAAAAAGCTGACTATATTTTTATCCAACAACTTATTAAAAATAATTTATACGATAAGATTTGGCAAGCTTATGCAGCTTTATTGCCTGTAAAGACAGTAGGTGTTATGGGAGATTCAAGAACTTATGAGTATATTTGTTTAATAAGAGCAGTAGTTTCAGAAGATGGCATGACTGCTGATTATTTTAATTTTCCAAAGTTTTTTTTAGATGAAATATCTAATAAAATCATAAATAGTGTAAAGGGTATTAACAGGGTTGTTTACGATATAACTTCAAAGCCACCAAGCACTATTGAACTTGAGTAGAAAATGAAAAAAAATATTTTAAAAATTATTAATAGTAAAAATAAAAAATCTTTAGTGTGTCTTACTGCTTATTCTAAACCTATAGCTAAAATTATAGACAAGTATTGCGATATTGTTTTAGTTGGAGATTCTTTAGCTACTGCAATGTATGGAATGAAAAATACACATCATGTTACGCTTGATACAATGATACTACACGGGATCAGTGTTAAGTCGAATTTATCAAATGCATTATGCGTTGTAGATATGCCGGCTAATTCGTATAAAAATATTAAAGAAGCTAAAAAAAATGCAATGTTAATGATTAAAAAAACCAAATGTGACGCAATCAAAATAGAGTGTAATGGTAAAAATTTTGATATTTTAAAAAGTATAGTTAAAATAGGAATTCCAGTTATGGGACACATAGGTTTTACACCTCAATACTACAAAAAATTTAGAGTTTACGGTCTTTTAGAGAAAGATCGTTTGAAATTAGTCAATGAAGCAATAAAAATTGAGAAAGCTGGTGCATTTAGTGTAGTTTTAGAATGTATTAGCAGCACCATCGCTAAAGAAATTACTGGTTTATTAAAAATACCAACAATTGGTATTGGAGCGTCGATTCATTGTGATGGTCAAATTTTAGTTACAGACGATATGCTTGGATTAAGTGGTTTTTACCCTAAATTTGTAAAAAAATTTGTGAGATTAAATAATATTATTGAAAAGGGAGTTCAAAAATATAATAAAGACGTATTAACAAAAAAATTTCCTAACAAAAAAAATACTTTTTAGATTATGTCAGAAGAAATATTAAAAAAAAATTTTCAAAACAAGTTTTTAGATTTTGTAAAAAAAAATTTAAAAACACTTGTTGTGTTAACTGTATTTTTTACTGTTTTACTCTTTCTTTATTTTCTTAATATAAGTTTACAAAAAAAAAATGAAATAAAACTTTCAGAGCAGTACACGCAAGCTACAATTCATTTTAAACAAAAAAAAATAAATAAAAGTAAATTGTTGTTAGAAAGTGTTATTGATAAAAGTCATAAATTTTACTCACCATTGGCTCTATACTTCATTATAGATAATAATTTAGAACTCGACTCTTCAAAGGTAATTATTTTATTTGATAAAATTCTAAATATTTCTTCTATAGATAAAGAGAACATAAATTTAATTAAGATTAAAAAGGCAATTTTTTTATTTAATACAGGAAACGAAGAATTAATACTTAAAACACTTAATCCTGTAATTAATTCTAATTCTGTCTGGAGGGATTCAGCTACTAGAATGATGTCAGATTATTTTTTATCTAAAAATCAAAAAACAAAAGCAAACGAATATCTACAATTATTAAACAACAAGATAAAGAAATAATTCATAATGAAAAGATTATTATTAATCTTTGTTACTATACTAATTGTATCCTGTTCTTTTGATAATAAGACTGGCATTTGGAAAGATGTGGCAGATATTTCCCGAGACAATCAAAATCCAAAAACTATTACAGATAACAATATAAATACAAAGTACGAAGATATATTTATAAAAAATAAAACATTTAATGAAGAAGTGGAGCCTCTTAATCTTTTCAATATTAAAATTGATAAACCTATACGAATAGAGAATTGGTATGAAAAATATGCAGTGCCAACTAATAATATTTCCAATTTTTTTTACAACGGTAATAAAATTTTATTGTCCAGAAGTTCTAAATTAAGTAAGTTTTCAACAGGCAGACTCAACTCAAATAGAAATGTTCTTTTTTATAAAAATAATTTAATTTCTTATGATCATAAAGGTACTATTTTTATTTATTCATTGAACTTAAATAAAAAAATATTTGAATATAACTTTTATAAAAAAAATTTTAAAAGTATTAATAAAAAAATTTCTCTTATAATTAACGAGAATGTTTTGTATGCCGCTGACAACCTTGGATATCTATACTCTCTTAATTTAGATGATAAATCTATAATCTGGGCGAAAAATTATGGAATACCTTTCAGGTCAAATTTAAAATTTGCGAACAATCAAATTTTCTTAGCCAATCAAGACAACGTTATTTATTCTATTAACTCTATTACTGGCAATAAAAACTGGCAGTTTGCGACGAGTCATACATTTTTAAAGACTGATTTTGAAAATAATTTTTCATTGGATTTAATAAATAATGATTTATTATTTCTAAATACTAGTGGAGAGCTTTATTCTATTAATTATTTTAATCAAAAAATTAATTGGGTGCTAAACTTCAAAAGTTCCTCTCCAGCTGGAGATGTAGTATTATTTTTAAGTCAACCAATCGTTCATAAAGACAACAATCTTATTATTACTACAGAAAAAAAAGTTATAAGTTACGATATCACTACAGTTTCAAAAAACTGGGATTTATCAGCTGAGTCAAATTTTAAGCCAATAATAACGACTAATTATACTTATATTATCTTAAGAAATAATCTTTTAATTTGTTTAGAAAATCTAAGTGGTAAAGTTGTTTGGTCAAAAAATATTTTCACAAACTTAAGTAACAAGGAAACTAAAAAAAACTTTCAATCAATTGTTGATTTTAAATTAGTAAATAATGAAATTAATATTTTTTCTAAAAAAGGATATTTGTTATCTTTCAATTCTAAGAATGGAAATTCAAACTACTCGAGCAGAATAAGCAAAAAAGGTATTAGCTCTGAGGTTTTTTTTTTAAAAGACTACATGCTATTTGTTGACAATGATAATAAACTGTTAAAATTTAATTAACTTAATTATTAGACTTAGAGCTTAATAATGATAGTTGGGTAATTTTTCCTTCGCTCATCGAATCTGTCGGTTTTATTGGATATTCCCCTGTAAAATAGTGATCGCTCAATTGTGGATATATTTTATTTCTTTCTCCAAAACCAAGGGCCTTATATAGCCCATCTATACTTAAAAACTTTAAGGATTTAGCATTTATATATTCACACATTTCCTTATTACTTTTGCCGCTCGCTAATAACTCTTTTTTTGTTGGCATGTCTACTCCGTAAAAGTCTGGAAAAAGAATTTTCGGACAAGCTATTCTTACATGTACTTCTTTAGCCCCTGCATTATAAAGCATTTTAACTATTTTGTGGCATGTTGTTCCTCTAACTAAAGAATCATCTACTAAAATAATTGATTTATTCTTTACCAAGGTTTGAGTTACATTTAATTTTAATTTAACACCAAAACTTCTGATGCTTTGTGTCGGTTCAATAAAAGTTCTTCCCACATAATGATTTCTTATTAGCCCTAATTCAAAACTTTTTTTTGTAAATTGACTGTAACCTAGCGCAGAAGGGACTCCTGAATCTGGAACTGGAACAACTAAATCGGCATTCAAATCTGTTTCTTTAGCTAGTTCTTCACCCATTTTTTTTCTAAATTCATAAGCACAACGACCACCTATTAGACTATCTGGTCGAGCGAAATATATATATTCAAAAGCACAAGGTCTGGCTTTAACAGGTGGAAAGGGTTTTATGCTGTTTAATTTTCCATTTTCAATAAATACAATCTCTCCATTTTCAACCTCTCTTATGAATCTAGCCCCTATAATATCTAGAGCACAAGTTTCAGATGCGAAAACAAAAGAATTTTTTAATTTTCCAATAACAAGAGGTCTTATACCAAAAGGGTCTCGTAAACCAACAAGCTTCTTATTGGTCATCATGACTAATGCGTAACCACCTTGTATTTGAAAAAGCGTATCAATAATTCTATCTATCATTTTACCTCTTTTTGATTTTGCAATTAATTGAACTATTGTTTCAGTATCACTAGTAGTTCTAAAAATAGCACCATCTCGAACAAGATTATTTCTAAGTTCTATTGCATTAGTTAAATTCCCATTATGTGCTAGGCTAACACCGCCACCATAAAGGTCTGCAAAAAAAGGTTGAATATTTCTTAAAGAAACTTCTCCAGATGTAGAGTATCTATTATGCCCAATAGCTGATTGACCAGGTAATTTTTTTATTACAGCTGGATCTGTAAAGTGATCACCAACTAACCCCTGTCTTTTTTCTGAATGAAAATTAGTGCCATCAAAAGACACAATACCACATCCCTCTTGTCCTCTATGCTGCAGAGCATGCAAACCAAGGGCAACCAAAGCAGATGCTTCTGCGTGATCTGAAATACCAAAAACTCCACATTCTTCACGAGGTTTATCTAATTTAAATTTTTTCAATTTTTTCTTTTGTTTCTATTATGTCTTTATAATTAGGAAATTCTTCTATAAGTAAATTGTTACCCTTTATAACAATATTAAAAGAAAAAGCATTAGTCGTTGAAATACCCCATTTCTCATATGGATAAAACCAATTTAAAAGAGAAAAAAAACAAACTGCTACTACATAGCCTTTAAATACACCAAAAAATATTCCAAATGATTTGTCCACAGATCCAAGGCCCGTCCATGTTACAGTTCTTCCAAGCGATCTACCTAAAACAACACTAATAAATAACGTGATAATAAAAATAAAGACACCAATTCCAATATTATTAATGAATTCTGACTCAATGTAACTGCCTACCCAAGGTTGTAATTTAGGCACTAAAACTATTGTTGTTATGGCAGAAACTATCCATTTTAGAGAAGAGAGGAAGCTCAGTGAAAAGCCCTGAGACAAACACTTAGTTACATTATATAGAATAATTAATATAAAGATTATATCAAAAAATAAAACCTCTTCTTTTATAAATTCTATCAAGCTACTCATTACCAAAAGGTTTAAAAACTAATATAAGTTTTGGCAAAAGAGTTAATACGGAAATCAAAGCAAGTAGCATTGCTATCCCTGTAAATACCCCAAAGTAAATCGTAGGTATAAAGTTAGATAAAACTAAAATAGAAAATCCAAAAACAATAGTAATTGATGTATTAAGTATAGCCACACCAACAGTGTTGTGACATCTATCAACAGTTTGATTGTAGTTTCTAATTTTTTCAAATTCTTCTTTAAACCTATAAATATAGTGAATGCTATTATCTACCGCTATACCAATAGTGATAGCTGCTATTGTTATAGTCATCATATCTAGTGGAATTCCAAGAAGCCCTATAATACCTAAAATAAAAAAAGCAGCCATAAAGTTAGGAACGACACCAATTAAAGATAAGGTTATATTTCTAAAAAGAATTAAGAACATAAAAGAAATTCCCAACATTACCACTCCCAGAGTCAAGATTTGAGATTTAAAAAGACTCTGCAATAAATTATTAAATAAAATTAAAACTCCAGCAAGTTTAAATTCTTCTTCTGTTAGGCCTACTTTTGATTTTAGCTCGTTATTAATTTTTTTGATTAAATCATTTCTTCTTAAATCTTTAAGCGAATCTTTTATTCTAACACTGATCCTTGCTTCATTATCTTTTACAGAAATATATGGAGATATAATTTCTCTTTTTATTTCATCAGGTATTTTACTGTAAAGAACTCCAGCTTCCAATGTCTCTAGTTTGCTACCCGTTAAATCTTCGGCAACTCTTACAATAGAACCAAAAGAAATAACTTTTCCTATTTCAGGAAGAGAATCTAAGTAATCATGAACTTTTAATATTTTATCGATTTTATTTCTTGTAAACCAATACTTCGATGAATCATCTTTATTAGATGGGGTGTCTTCCTCCCACTCTGAAAACTCGTCATCTTTTATTTTATCATCATCATTAGTTGGAAATTTCAAGATGATATCTAAAGGAGTGGTGCCGCCTAATTGATCGTCAATTTTTTTCATACCTTTATAAATTTCAGTTTTTTTATCAAAATAATTTATAAAACTGTTTTCTACTTCTAATTTTGAGATTCCAAAAACACTTAAAAATATAACTATTAAAGCAGAACCAAAAATTAAATATGTGTTTCCTTTTGAAAAATTACTCAACATATTTGTAATTTTTGATTTACCTTCATTTTGATCAATATAATCTTCAGTGTTACTAAATAAATTAAGTAGAGCAGGGATTAATGTAAATGTAACAATAATAGAAACAATAAGACCAAGAGTCATCATCCAACCAAAATCAATAATCGGTTTAATGCCGCTAAATATTAAAGATAAAAATGCACATATTGTCGTTAGGACAGTATAAAAAATTGGCATAAACATTTTGCTGCTTGCTTCGTAGACTGCATCTTTAATGCTTATATTTTCAAATTCTTTTTTTATTTGTAAAAATCTTACTGTGATATGAATATTCATTGCCATATTTAGTATCAGCATTAACGCTATAAAGTTTGAGGAAATAACCGTGACTTTCCATCCAAGTAAACCCAAAATCCCAACCATTGTTCCAACAGAAAAAGCACAACCAAGCAAAGGAATAACAACCCATTTAATTTTTTTAAAAATAAGCCACAAAGTAATAATTATGAATATAAAAACACCAATACCAAAGACAACAATATCATTTTGAATAAATGTCATCATATCATCAGTGATCATTGGGAGACCACCTAAATGAATTTCAGCATTTACAGTATATTTTTTTATAACTTCTCTAATTTCGATAATATTTTGATGGTTTCTTTGATTGTAAATATTTTTATAAGTATCATAATCTTCATTAAAAATATCACGATCCTTTTTTTGAGATCTATTTAAATTACCTTCTAGCTCTAAATTAAAAAAATTATTTTTTGTTTTAATTAATTCATTTAATTTTTGATCTTGTTTTAGATACACAACTATACCCGAAGTTTTACCGTCAGTACTAATAACATAGTCTCTATAAATTGGACTATTCACTATTTCTTCAAAGCCCCTTTCTTTATCTATCTCTGGATAAGACAAAGTTTTATAGTTTTTTAACCTTTCCATTAAAGGCTCATCACTACTTTTTAAAAGAGGAACATCTATTACAGTTATTACTCTATCAACCCAGTCTAATTTTTCTATTTTTGATTTAAGAAATTGAAGATTAATTATAGTTTCTTCATCGGTAAAACTTAATATTGGCGTATATGTTAAGACAAGGTAATCTTTTGATCCATATCTTTCGTTTACTTCTCTTAAATATTTTAAGTCTTTATCGCTTTCAAGCAATAAAGAGTCTGAAGAAGCATCTAGTTTAAAATCTTTTGAAAAATATAAAAAGTAAGCAAGTACAGAACAAATTAAGACTATAGAAATTTTTGAGAAATCAATAATTATTGTTCTATAGATTTTTGAAAATATCACTTTAATTCAGATATATCTTAATTTTTAAATAACTAAAGTACTAATTTTTAGGTAAATCTTTGAATTTTGTAAACATTCCTTCAAACTCCACGTGAACGGTACCAGTAGATCCGTGTCTGTGTTTACCTATAATGAGGTTTGCTAAACCATGGATATCACTCATTTTAGATTGCCATTCAGCATGTTCAATTGAACCTTGTTTAGGTTCTTTTTTTTCTAGATAATATTGTTCTCTATAAACAAATAATACTACATCAGCGTCCTGTTCTATCGATCCTGACTCTCTAAGATCTGATAACTGTGGAATCTTGTCGTCTCTTTGTTCTACTGCTCTTGAAAGCTGTGATAGAGCAACTACAGGAACGTTGAGCTCTTTAGCTAATGCCTTTAAGCCTTGAGTGATCTCTGAAATCTCCTGAACCCTACCATCCATTCTGTTAGTATTTGTTCTCATTAGCTGAATATAATCAACAACAATTAATTTTAATCCAAACAACCTTTTTATTCTTCTTGCTCTATTGCTTAAAGTTGAAATAGCTATTGCAGGTGTTTCGTCAATATACAAAGGTAGATCATAAATGTTTCTTGAGGTTTCAATATATCGATTCAAAGTTTCCTCAGAAGCTTTACCTCTTCTAATTTCACTTGATGAAATTCTTGCCTGTTCAGACAAAATTCGCGTTGATAGTTGTTCCGACGACATTTCTAAAGAAAAGAAAGCAACCGAACCTTTTTCGTTATTTTCTTGCATATTTTTTGCTGCGTAATAAGCAATATTAGTAGCTAAAGCTGTTTTTCCCATAGAGGGTCTTCCTGCTATAATTACAAGATCAGATTTATGTAGGCCACCTAACTTTTCATCTAAGTCGGTTAAGCCTGTTGGAACGCCAACTATACCCTGATCACTCTTCATAGCTAGAGTAGCCATTTCAATAGTTTGGTCTAATGCCTGATTGAATTTTAAAAAAGTTTGTGAAAAGTTTCCTCTTTCCGCTAGATCAAACAGTGATTTTTCAGCATCCACAATTATATTTTCTCCAGTTTTTTCTATTTGATCATCTTTAGCTTGGTCTGACATTCCATCAGAAATAAATATTAATTCTCTTTTGACGTACATTTCATGAATAATTTTTGCATAATCAATCGCTTGTTTTATAGAAGAAGAAAATCTTGTTAATTTAACTAAATAATCAACGCCTCCTACCTCATTTAAGCCTGAATCATTTTGAAAATAATTTTTTAAAGTAATGGGGTTTGCTATCATTCCTTTATTATTTAAATTTTCTATGACCTCATAAATTTTTCTATGGATAGGATCAAAAAATTTACCCGCATTTATAATATTTGATATTTCGTCAATAATATCATTATTAATCAGAACTGATCCAATGAGAGACTGTTCAGCTTCTATATTTGAGGGTAATTTATTCTCTTCTGTTCCTGCAAGATTTAATTTTGCGTTTTTCATAAAATGAATAATAACTAAACTTAAAGTAATAAAAACTTAAAAGTTACGCACCTTTTTTGCTACCTGTGGAAAAATGAAATTTATATAGAATCTATTTTATCAACGTGTAAATTAACACTTGCTGTAACTTCGGCGTGAAGGTTTATATTGATTTTGTATTTACCTAGTTGAGTAATTTCTTTTCTCAAGTCAATTTGTGATGGGTTAATTTCAACTTTCAGTATTGTTTTGAATGCACTAGAAACTTCTTTAGGTTTTATTGAACCATAAAGCTCCCCATTTTCTTTAGATTCTTTATTAAATTTTAAAACTTTATTTGTAATTTTTGATGCTATTTCTTTAAATTGATTTTTTGCATCCTCATTTTTTTTATTTAACTCAACCTTTTTTTTGCTCACAAATTCAATATTTTCTTTGCTTGCTCTCAAAGCTTTTCCTTGTCTTAATAAATAATTTCTAGCAAAACCATTTTTTACCTCAACTTGATCTCCAATTTTTCCAAGTTTCATAATATTTTCTATAAGTACAACTTGCATAATTAGATTAAACCTAAAATTTTAGCTTTTTTTATTTCACTTGTTAATTTTCTTTGTTTATTTTGCGAAACAGAAGTTATTCTTGAGGGCATAATCTTATCAGTATCTGAAATATACCTTCTCAATAATTTTATATTTTTATAATCTATTACTGGAGCTTCTTTCCCTGATAGAGGACATTTTTTTGAAAATCTAGAATCAGATTTTTGAAACAAACTAAGTTTATTTAAAGGATTCTGTGGTCTTTTATTAAATTTATTATTTTTTCTTTTCATTATTTTCTTTAAAATATTCTGTCTCAGTATCTAATTTTTTGTATTTTATTGTTAAATGTCTAAGAAGAGAGTTGTCAATTATACTAGTTCTATTTATTTCTTCTAAAGTTTTGCTTTCAGCTTCAAATTTATAGTGAATATAAAAACCTTTATTGTAGGCATTAATCTTTTTAGCAAAACTAAGTAGGCCCCATTTTTCAACTTTTATAATTTTACCATCCGTTTTAGTGATAATATCATTGTATTTTTTCTCTATTTTATCTAGTTCAGCGTTGGAAATGTCTTGTTTGGCTATTAATGTATGTTCGTAAAAATTCATTCTGGCATTATCAATTGTTTATTTATTAAAAGAACGATTTTATACTATTATAAATTATTCAATTCAATACTAATAATGTTATAAAAAAGCATTAATACAAATGAAAGCTATATTATTTCCAGGCCAAGGTTCTCAAATAGTAGGAATGGGATCAGAATTTTATAATAATTTTCCAGCCGTTAAAAAGATGTTCGACGAAGCTGATGAAATACTAAAATTTAAAATTTCTAAGATCATTTTAGATGGACCAGCAAGTGACCTGAAACTAACCCAAAATACCCAACCATCTATTCTTCTTGTAAGTTATTCTATTTTTACAGTTCTTAAAAATGAATTTAATTTTAGTTTAGATAAAATTAAATATTTTGCTGGACATTCATTAGGAGAATATAGCTCGTTACTATGCGCTAATGCTTTAAGTTTTCAAGACTCTTTACAATTACTTTTTGAAAGAGGTAAATCTATGCAAGAAGCAGTACCTATAGGAAAAGGTGGAATGTTAGCAATTCTTGGTTCTGACATTACCGAAATTAATAATTATTTATCCCAGGTTAAGTTCCAAGGTGTTTGTGAAGTTGCTAACGATAACGCACATGGACAAATTATTGTAAGTGGTAACATAGAATCTATTGAAGAATTAAAAAATATTTTAAAAAAAAATAAAAAAAAATGTATTCCTTTGCCAGTCAGTGCTCCATTTCATTGTTCATTAATGAATTCTGCAGCAGTTAAAATGAAAAAAAAAATAGATGCAGTAAATTTTAAGAATCCTGACTTTGAAATAGTTAGTAACGTAACTGCCTTACCCATGAATAGCCCTGAAGATATTAAAAATTTTTTAGTAAAACAAATTTACTCAAAAGTTAGGTGGAGAGAAAGCATAGTTTTTATGGGTAAAAATAACATAAACGATTTTATAGAAATAGGACCTGGTAAAGTTTTAACAGGTTTAGTCAAAAGAATACTACCTAACACTAATTCCTTTAGTCTTAATTCAATAGATGATATTAAAAATTTGAAGAATGAATCTTAAAGATAAAAAAATTTTAATTACTGGAGCCACAGGAGGCATAGGGTATAGCTTAGTAAAAAAATTTTATGGAATGGGATCAGCTATTCTAGCCACAGGAACAAATGAAGATAAATTAGATAAGTTAAAAAATGAATTTCAAAATATTAAAGTAAAATCATTTAAACTTAATCAGCACTCAGAAATAGAAAAATTTATAGACTCTTGCCACACAGAATTAAGTGGCATTGATGTTTTAATAAACAATGCCGGAATCACTTTGGATAATCTTTCAGTAAGATTAGCTGATGAAAATTGGAAAAAAGTAATTGATATTAATCTAACTTCAACATTTCTGATGTGCAAATATGTCATTAAAAAAATGTTGAAGAATAAACAGGGAAAAATTATAAACATTACCTCTATCGTCGCGCATACAGGAAATCTTGGTCAAGCTAATTATGCCGCTTCCAAGGCTGGCATTATTGGTTTTACCAAAAGCTTAGCGATTGAATATGCAAAAAAAAAGATAAATGTTAACTGTATTTCTCCAGGATTTATAAAAACAGAGATGACAAATAAAATAAACGAAGATTTTAAAAATATACTTATATCAAAAATACCAAGTGGTGATCTTGGAAAAGGTGAAGACGTAGCTAACAGCGCAGTCTTTCTTGCTTCAGAAATGTCAGATTATATAACAGGTGAAACAATACATGTTAATGGAGGCATGTATATGGCTTGACAATCATTAATATTGATTTAATAAGAATTTTTATCATAAACTGAAAATAGGAATTTAAATGTCAGATGTTAGTACAAAAGTTAAGAAAATAGTAGCAGACCACCTTGGCGTAGAAGAAGAAAAAGTAAACAATGAAGCAAGTTTTATAGACGATCTAGGAGCTGACAGCTTAGACACCGTTGAATTAGTTATGGCATTCGAAGAAGAATTTGGTTCTGAAATTTCTGACAGCGAAGCTGAAAAAATTTTAACCGTTGGGGATGCTATTAAGTTTATTGAAAGTAAAGCTACCAATTAATTTTTTTAACAAAGATTTAATATGACTTCCAGCAATGGTGGTGTAATGCTTATTTTATCTTCTCCTTCTGGAGCCGGCAAAACAACGCTGACAAAAAAAATTCAACAAAAATATCAAAATTTTCAAATATCAGTTTCACATACAACAAGAAAACCTAGGCCTAACGAAGTTGAAGGAATAGACTATTTTTTTATAAATCACCAAGAATTTAAAAAAAAAATTTCTAATAATGAATTTTATGAATATGCAAAAATATTTGATAATTATTATGGAACTTCAAGAAATTCTGTTAACGAACTATTAAAAAATAATAATAATGTTTTATTTGATATTGACTGGCAAGGAACTCAACAATTATCTAAATTTAAAACCCTCACATTAATAAAAATATTTTTACTACCCCCTGATAAAAAAGAGTTAGAAAATAGATTAATTCAAAGAAATCAAGATGATACTAATATTATTTCTAAAAGATTAAAAGCTTATGACAGTGATACACACCATTGGTCAGACTATGATCACGTGATTATAAATGACAATTTAGAAAATTGTTTTTCGCAAATAGAAAAAATTATTTTATCTGCTGTTGAATAATTTACTTAGTGTTGATTTTCAAAAAATTCAGTAATTTTAAAGAACTCATTTTCAGACAGTCCACTTGGTCTTAAACTCAGGTCTATATTTATTTTTTTTGAAACTTCAAGAGGATTCTTAAATAATTTCTTAAAAGCCTTATTTATCATCTTTCTTTTTCTTGAAAAAAAAATATGGGAAATCTTTTCTAAATTCTCAAATTGCTTAACTTTAAAATTTTTATTTATGACTGGCTCAAATACAAGAACTGTGGATTTGACTTTAGGCACTGGATAAAAGCTGTTAGGAGAAACATTAAATTGGTTAGTAATTTTTAATCTCGTAGTTGTTAGTATAGTAAGCCTTCCATAATTAGCTGTGTTATATTTAGCTAATATTCTATCTGCGACCTCTTTTTGAAACATCAATATTAATTTTTTATATTTTGGTAGCCATTTTTTAAATTTTATTAATTTAACTAATATTTGCGAAGAAATATTGTAAGGTAGGTTACCAACAATTATTGAGTTATTTTTTATATTACTTTCTAAGTCAAATTTTAAAATATCATCATTAAAAAATTTTAAATTATTGTATTTTTCAAGATCATTTTTTAAATTATTAGATAATATTTTATCTTTTTCTATTAGGATTAAATTTTTTGGTTTTTGTTCTATAATTTTTTTTGTTAAATTTCCTGTTCCAGGACCAATTTCAACAATGTTACTATTATGTATTTCAGCTAATTTTATGATTTTATTTATAATATTATCATCAATTAGAAAATTTTGCCCTAAGGATTTCTTTGGTCTAATCATTAATTTTGTCAAAAAAATTAATAGAACTAATTAAACTCTGTGGATTTGCTTTATTTAAACCAACAATATCTTGAGCAGTGCCATGGTCTGGAGATATCCTTAGATATTTTAAACCTAGCGTTAAGTTAATAGCATCGTATCCATAGAGTGCCTTAAAAGGCGCTAAAACTTGGTCATGATACATTCCAACAATTACATCATAATGTTTTATATTTTCTTTGCTGAATGCAGTGTCGGCAGGAAATGGTCCGTTAATATCTATCTTAAGTTTTTTTAATTTAATTATGGCAGGTTTAATAATTTTGTTTTCTACAGACTGAATTTTATTTTCGCTATTATGAGGATTTAAGCCTAAAATAGCTATTTTAGGTTTTTTTTTGAATAATTTAAAATAAAATTTATTAAGTGTGATAATTTTTTTTTTAATTAAACTAAAAGTAATTTTACTAGTCACATTTTTAATTTCAAGATGTGTGGTTATTGGAACAACAGATAACTTTTTGTTGTGAATTAGCATAACCACTTTATCATTACTTCTATTTTTTGCTGAGAGATATTCAGTTACGCCCAGGTATTTACTATTAAAAATTCTTTTATCAATTGGCGCATTTATAAATCCAAATATTTTTTTATCAATTGCTAGATTATGAGCAACATTAAAGCATTTAAATACATACGACTTAACCGCAGAAGGACTAACATTGAATACTGAGTTAAATTTTAACGGAACATCAAGAACAAAAAGTTTTTTTTCTTTTTTTAGATCTTTAAATTTTTTAATTTTAACTATTGGGACCTTAATACCTAATTTGATAATTTGTTTTTTTAGGATTGAGTAATTTCCAATAATAAATATTTTTTTTCTTTTTTTTTTCCATGCTTTAATTATAATTTCTGAATTTATACTATTTGGCTCACCTGCAATTACTGGAATTAATTTATTCATTGAAATTTTATAACAGCAGTGTTTTCAAGATTTAAAAAATGAGACCTAGAAAACAAGTTTAGTTTTTCTTCTTTTTTTTTATTTAAAATATTTATTTTTAATTTTTTAATTTCTTCATCGTTTTTATTTTTTTTGGTTTTTTCAACTTCATTTTCTACGTCTACAATATTTATATTTATTTGATTCTTGTAAAGTTGAAAAATTAAAGTATTCCAAAGAAGTTCTGTTTCATGCTTTTCCAAGAATACATTATAACTAACACCAGATTGTTGAAAAATTTGTTTTAATTCATTTAAATTTGTACCTAAATTTTTTGCAATGTTTTTACTATAATTTTCTAAATCTTTTTTATTATAATCTTTAATTTTATATTTATTAATTTCTTCTCTTTTGATCGATTTATTTATTAAATTTTTAATAGAAAAACCTTTATTTTTATTTATGTTTGTTTGAGTAATCTCCTGGCCATTAATTATCAGGTTGGTAATTATTTCATTTTGTATATCTATGGAGGTTATTAATGATTCTCCAACTTTTACTGCAATAGTATTATTAATTAGTGAATATGAATTTGAAGACAAAAAAATATTTATTATAATAAAGATCGATATATTTATTAAATTAAGTTTTTTCATCTTGATAAACTTGGACTATTAATTTCTGCAAATGGAACTATTGAAATTGTGAACATTAACGTGTTTGTTGGCTCAACATCTCTATCGTTATAGAATTCTCTTCGATACGCTATCCCTGCTTTTAAGCAATCATTAATATAATTATAACTCATATTATAAAATTCAGCAGAACTTGTTAGAAGATTTCTTTTTGTGCCAAAACTAAATTCCGTAGAATCATTATATTTAAAATCAACACTACTTTGAACATATTCTTGATATCCAATGTGATTTTTTTCTTGTAAGTAACTCATATTAAATTTTGCTCTATCATTTGAAAATTCTGCTTCAATTTCGTTATAATTAAAATTTTTATAGCCTTGATCTATAGAAAAATTATAATTTAAATTTATATTATTATTAATTTTATATTTTGACTCACCCACAATATCAGAAAAATGTTGATCCAATGAAGTGCTCGATGGAACATCAAAATTTTCTTTAGCACTAATAACTTGACCTGCTGAGAATGAAAGCACTTCTTCATCGATATTATTTAATGCATTCAATTTATTTTTTTTATATTCAAAACCAACTGAAGTACTTAAGCCAGGTTCTACTACATCAAGCTCATTTATTTTATTTAAATTAAACAGGTTTCCATAATTAAGTTTTCCTCCCTCAATTTTACGCATATGCCCGGGAGCATACCTCAAAAGAAATTTTGGTGTTAAAGTATAAAAGTTTTTATTAATAATATCTTCTTTATACAAACCAAGTTTAGCAAAATAACCTAAAGCTGAGTGTGCTTCAGAGTTTGTTTTATTATTCTTATAATTATCGGTGTTTTCAGCATCATAATTTACGGTTTTAAAAAGTCCTTCAAAATAATTCTCTATACCTGTGGAACTTAACCATTTCTTTGATGTCCAATTAAAATCATTAACAAACAAATTGGTTTGTTTGTTAGTCTCATAATTTCTTATTCTCAAGTTAGATCCTAGATCTAAAAAACCATATTTTTCATGTGATAAAATATTTTTTTCTAAAGTTAAAGGTAATAAATATTCATTCCTTTTGTGTCCAAGTTTATTTGTGTCTTCATAAAAACTAGGCATCGCTCCGAAATAAAAATCCTTATTTTGGTATATAAAATCTAATTTATTTTCTAGTACAGTTTTGTTTTTATCAACCAAAGTACTATCAACATCATAAACTTTAAAAAAAGTGTCGTTTGACACCTTTTCTACATTTATTTCAAGACTGCTTTTTTTTTCCTGTTCATCTACAAAACTCATGTTGAAATTAGAAAAAAAATGAGCACGACCACCGTCTGATTTTTTCTTATTTTTTTTTTTGTAACCTTGAGTATAACTAGTGTCTACAATCAAAAATGAATTTAAAAAATCTTGTCTATACTCTGCTAAAAGAAGAGGATTTTCTTTAAGATAAAATTTTGGTGTTAATGTAAGGTCTTTATCTATAGCGACATTAAAAAAATAAGGTGTTGCAAAACCAGATCCTAAAGTACTACTATTTGTGAGCGAAGGCGCCAGAAGACCAGATCTTCTTTTGACCGTAGGATCGGGATGTGAAAATTTTGGAGAAAAGAAAATTGGAAAATCGTAAACTTTTAAAACAACATTATCATAGTAAATTGTTTTTTTAGCTAAGTCGTGTTTAATTTTTTTTGATTGTAATACCCACGGCGGACACTTCTCATTTTGCTTGAGTTTGCAGTAGGTAAATATCCCTTTTTCAAAAGTGTTAGTTTTTTCAGATAAAGACATAGTATTTGCAAAAAATCTTGGATCGTTATCAGCATTTGATGTCATCCCTGGTTGATTTAAAAAAGCTCTTATATCTGAGCCTATTATTTTTTTCTTGTTTTCATCAATATAGATCTCAGAAAAATTATAATTATTATTATTTTTATCTTTTATTGTAATATTTCCTTTTGAAAAAAAAATATTAGTTAGGGTAGAATAGTTAAACATTTCAACAAAAATATTATTACCGTCTTTATCTACTATATTCGTTTTATTATTTGAGTAGATTAAATTTTTTTTGTTATCAAATACTACTTCACTACCAACAAACACATAACCATTCGTCGTCACAATTTTTGTATTACCATTTGTTTTAATTTTGTCGTCAACTTTATTATACTCAGCATATTCAGCAAAAAGTTTATTACCCATTTTATCCGTAAAGTTAACACTTCCTTCAAAAATTGTCGTTTTATTAATATTATCATACTGTACTTTAGAGGAGTTAATCTCTAATTCTTGCGCCACGACATTTGAATAAAAAATTAAAAAAAATAAAATTAAAGAATATAAAAAACTATTTTTCATTTATTTGAATAACTCCAATCGAACATAACAAACTAATTACTATTAATGGCATCCAGACAGATAAAGTTGCACTAATTCTTTCAGTTTTTCCTAAAGCAATAGAGATATCATTAAAATAGTAAATAACAGCACACGTTAATATAGACACTAACACGTAATAAATATTTTGTTTATTTTTTAAAGATCCAATCGTAAATATTGCTGCTAAAACTACCATCAAAAATAAAAAAAAGGGGAGAGTAATAAATTGATTAATTTTTTCATTTAATATTTTTTTGGAATAACCTCTTTCATTTAATTGTTCATAATCTAAAATTAAATCTAAGAAAGATATTGTATTTAAGTTTCTATATAGTGAATTTATTTTATCTAAAGTGTTATCGCTTTGGAAAATATAATTTTCTAAAAAAATAGAACTATTTTCTTTAACATCAAAGATGTAGACGTTTTTCATTTGCCAAGGGTTTTTAATAATTAGAGCAGATTCAGACTCAAGTCTTTTAATTAATTTATTATCATCAAATATAAAGACTGATACTTTTTCTAGGCTTTGCTCACTTAAGGTCTCAGCATTTATGATTTTGTATCCAGAATCATCAATTTCTTTTATCCAGACACCATTATTGTTAACTGAAATTAAATGATCTATGTCTTTTGCATATTGGGCTTTTTCTGTTTCGTAAAACTTAATAAGAGTAGAAGTTATTGGATTCACAACAAACAAGATAAGCAATCCTAAAAAAAACGAAAAAAAAGATAAAATTAAAATTATTTTTATATTCGAATAACCAAAAATTTTTATAGACAATAATTCTTTTGAAGATCTTAAATGTAAAAAGTAATACATCGAAGATAAAAAAATTATGAAAGGGAACAGTTGTAGAATTAATGTTGGCACATAAGATAACGATAAAATTATTGGAAGTGTAAATGACAAGTTTAAATTTTTAAAAAATTCAATTTCTTCAAACAAATTTAAAACAATTCCTAAAGCGAGAAAAATTAGAACAGAATTAAAGATAATTTTTAAAAATTTTTCTATTATATATTTATTAATAATTTTATTCATTTTGTAATTTATCTAGTCTTCATTTTTTTTAATAAATATATATAAGAAAGAAAAGATACGGCTATAGGTAAAATAAAATAAGAGCTAGCTACTGATAAAAATAAACCAGTGTATTTTAAAATAATTTCAGCAAGAATTAATATTACAAAAGACAAAATAAAAAGTATGTATTTTTTTAAAAAAATAAATTTACTTTCTTTTTTGTGAATTAGTAAAAAAGAGATTATTATGGAGACTAGTGGAATATATAATGGAGCTCCTAGCCGTCTAGAGAGAGCCTGTGTTGCTTCATTTTTATAATCTTTCGAACAGTAATTTAAGCTTGATTTATCATAATCGTTAAAAACACATTTAAACAATGAACTGCTTGATGTTTCCTGTATTTTTGGAAGTTTAACAGTGTTCGTTGTTATGTTTTTTAAATTTAATTCAGTTTTTGTGAATTTAATATTCTTGATTTCATTTTTATAACTTAGAGTTTGTATTAACCCATCAAATAAAATCAATTTATTATTATCTATAAAACCTTTTTTAGCAATAATTGTTGAATTTTTCTTCTCGCCCACTTCATTTATTGCAGTATTAAAATTTCCCATTTCATCTTTAATTAAAATATTTATTAATTCATTATTAGAATTTTTTCTTTCGATATAAAAAGTTATTCCTCTATAAGCGTCAATAAATTCATTTGATCTTAAAGCTGAGTTAATTTGAAGGGATTCCGTATTGCCTAGTAGAGTCCTAGACTTATTTAATAAATAAGGATTAACAAATAAAGACAGCATAAGTTGAAATAAGGTTATAAAAATTGCGACTAACAAAAAAACATTGGCAATTCTTATTTTTGCTAATCCAATAGTCCACAATATTAAAAATTCTTGTTGTCTTTCAAGCTTTATAATAGAAATGGTTAAAGACAAAAGGAATGCTAATGGGACAAAACGTGTCATAATAGTTGAGATATTTAATAAAGAATACTTGAAATAGATAACTGAAGAGTAACCATCATCCACCATTAAATCTAAAAAATTAACTGCTCTTACAACCCATGCAATTGCACTAAATGTTAATAAAATAGTTATAAAATTTCTAAAAATTTCATTTGATAGGTACTTATAAATTTTGTTTTTAAGCATTAAAATTTGATGTATATCTAAAGCAACTTTCAACAAAACTCAATCTGCGTTGACCCACAAAGACTAATTTTTGCATTGAAATTGGATATATTTATACATATATACCATTCGTCACTAGGAGAGAACATTTAAAAAAATTTATGTCTATAAAAATTAACTACTCTAACAAAGCAATAAACAAATCCGTAAATAACACTGTCTTTTTTGCCAATGAAAAATTTAGTATTAACAGTTTAAAAGAACATCTTTCTAACTCAGAATTTTCTTACATAAACGACATATTAAAGACTAGTGATTTGAAAAAAAATATGTTTGTTTTTGAAGTTAATTCAAAAAAAAAAATAGTTTTAATTTCTATTAAAAGAGATTTAAAGAGCTTTGACATTGAAAATTTAGGTGCCGAATTTTATGGACGTATAAACTATGGAAAGAATAGTGACTACTTTATAAATTCTGACAGCATAATTACTAAACATGAAAATTTTATAAGCTATTTTCTTCATGGACTAAAATTGAAATCTTACGAATTTAATAAATACAAAACTAAAAAAGAAACAAGACTTATTTCTATAAATGTATTGGTAAATAAAAAAAAACCATCAGTTCAAAATCAATTAAAATTTAAAGCTTTGGAAGAAGGAATTTTTTATGCAAGAAATTTAGTTTCTGAGCCAGGAAACGTTCTACATCCAGATGAGTATGCAAAAAGATTAAATTCTCTTAGGAAAGATGGCTTAAAAGTAAATGTATATGACGAAAAAAAATTAAAAAAATTGGGCATGAATGCTTTGCTTGGCGTAGGGATGGGAAGTATCAGAGGATCCTATCTTGTAACAATGGAATGGAATGGAGCAAAAAATAATTCTAAGCCCTTAGCATTTGTTGGAAAAGGAGTTACTTTTGATACTGGTGGTTATTCACTAAAACCAGCAAAATTCATGGAAGACATGACCTATGACATGGCAGGTTCTGCTGCTGTAGTTGGTTTAATGAAAAACTTGGCATTAAGAAAAGCAAAAATTAATGCTGTTGGCGTTGTAGGGCTAGTTGAAAATATGGTAAGTGGAGATGCTCAAAGACCCGGAGATATTGTTAAATCTTATAGTGGTAAAACTATAGAAGTATTAAATACGGATGCAGAGGGAAGGTTAGTTTTAGCTGATGCATTAACTTTTACTGAAAAAAAATTTAAACCAAAATTTATAGTTGATTTAGCAACCTTAACCGGCGCAATTATAGTATCCCTAGGATCAGAATATGCAGGACTTTTTTCAAATGATGATAAACTATCTCAACAAATCATAAATGCAGGAGAGAAGGTCGAGGAGAAATTATGGAGAATGCCTCTTCATAAAAATTACGATAAACTTATAAATTCTAAAAATGCCGACATGCAAAATATAAACTATGTTGGTGGCGCAGGATCAACAACAGCGGCTCAATTTTTACAAAGATTTATTTTAAATAAAACTCCATGGGCCCATTTAGACATTGCTGGTATGGCTTTTTCCAAATATGGCGGTGCTTTAAATTCAGGAGGAGCAACTGGATTTGGGATAAGATTATTAAATAAGCTAATAGAGGAAAATTATGAGTAATGTAGAGCAAACTTTATCAATAATTAAACCAGATGCAGTAGAGAGAAATCTTACTGAAGATATTAAAAAAATATTTATAGAAAATAATTTAAAAATTTTAAACACTAAAAAAATACACATTTCTAAAGAGGAAGCCTCTGAATTCTACAAAGTCCACCAAGCAAAGCCTTTTTATAATGATTTATGCGCCTATTTATCATCTGGACCCATATTTGTTATGATAATGGAAGGCAGTGGTGCAGTTGCTCTAAATAGGAAGCTAATGGGTGCAACTAACCCTAAAGATGCCGAACCTAATACTATAAGAAAGCTTTATGGCATATCAATAGACAAAAATTCTGTACACGGATCTGATTCAGTTGAAAATGCAAAAATAGAAATAGATTTTTTCTTTAAAAATTAATTTATCTGAAAATATTAAATATAGACTCAGAGTAGGCCATATGTTCCTTTGCTTGAACTTTGTCTTTTAAAGTTTTTTCAGTATCATTCGACTTAATAAAAACTTTTTTTTTTAAAATTATTTTTCCAGAATCTAATTTTTTATTTACATAATGGATTGTGCAACCAGTTAATTTTTCTTTACTCTCAAGAACTCTTTTAAAAGTATTAAGACCTTTATATTTTGGCAACAACGATGGATGTATATTAATTATTTTTTTATTAAATCTATTAATAAATTTTTTATTTAAAATTTTCATATAACCAGCCAAACAAATTAAGGAAATTTTTTTCTTATTTAAATGATTCAAAACAGTTTCTAAATTTATTGTTTTGCTTAAATCTAAAATATAAAAAGGAATTTTATACAATTTTGCAAATTTCAGACCTTTAACTTTTTTTGAATTACTGATGATTAAATTAATATTTATAGGAAAATTATATTCTCTTGAGTTTTTAATTAGTGCTTTTAAATTAGTGCCTGAACCAGAAATAAAAACACAAGCATTTTTTTTTACCATTTAATCTTATTGTAAATATTTATTTTATCTTTATTTTTATTTTTTGAAATAAATCCGATTTCGTAAGGCATATATTCTCTAGAAAAATATTTTTTTATTTTTTTAATATTTTTTTTTTTTACAATTAAACAGAATCCTATACCGCAATTAAAAGTTTTTAACATTTCATGATCTGAAATATTATTAGATTTTATCCATTTAAAAATATTTTTAATCTTAATTTTTGCAAGATCTAAGTTTAAACATAAATGTTCTGGTACAGATCTAACTAGATTGTCGACTAAACCACCTCCAGTAATATGAGCTGCGCTATGAAGCAAACTATTATTAGTTAAATTTAAAATTTCTTTAGTATAAATTTTAGTAGGGGTTAGTAGCTCTTTTTTTATTTTTTTATTAATTTTTTTATTTTTTAAAATTGATCTAACTAAAGAGTATCCATTAGAATGAATCCCACTAGAAGGAACACCTAATACAATATCTTTATCCAGAACATTTCTTTTATGGATTAATTTTTTTTTAGAAACTATACCTACAGAGAAACCAGCTAAATCAAATTTATCTTTATTGTACACCCCAGGCATTTCTGCTGTTTCACCACCAATAAGGCTACAGTCAGATATAGCACAACCTTTAATTATTCCACTCAGGATTTTTTTTAATTTATTAAATTTAATTTTTCCAACGGCGATATAATCCAAGAAAAATAAAGGTTTTGCACCCTGAACAATTAAATCATTCACGCACATTGCAACAAGATCTATTCCAATAGTATCAAATTTATTAAACTGATTGGCTAAATCTATCTTTGTCCCCACACCATCAGTGCATGAGACTATTAAAGGGTCCTTTATTTTTATTTTACTGATGTCAAAAGTAGAGCCAAAGGAGCCAATATTATCCTTATTTAAGTATTTACTCTTTTTTTTGACATTTTTTTTTGAAATTTTTGCAATATGTTCTACAAAACGATCAGCCAAATTAATATTAACTCCACTTTTTTTATAGGTATTTTTTGTTTTTTGCATGAATAAAATGATAATTACTTAAAATGAATAAATTTTTATTTATATTTTCTATAATAGTCTTTCTATTTAAAACGCAAACAGTTTTTTCAAATAATTTAATTTATGATGTTAATAATATTGAAGTAAGTGGCATAATAAACAACAATTCTGATAAAAAAAAATTAATTCAAGCTGCATTTCAAAAGGCATTTATAATTTTTGTTAACAAAACACTACTTAAAAATGATGCTACAAATTTATATAAAACAAAAATTAGCACTATAGAAGATTTAGTATTTGCTTATCAAATTATCAAAGATGAAAAAAATAATAAAAAAGAAAATTTCTTGAATGTTAATGTTAAGTTTGATCAAAAAAAAATAAGTAATTTTCTTGCACAAAATAATTTTTTTTATGCTGATGTCTCAAATATTTCTTTAACTATGCTTCCTGTGCTTCTTAAGAACAAAGAAGTTCGTATGTACAACGATAATTTTTTTTATAATAATTGGCTCAAATCTGAAAGAAAGGATAAAAATATTAATGACATATTAATTTCTTACAATTTAGCATTAGAGAATATTGAAGATCTTCAATATATTAATTTAAACAAAGATAATTTGGATTTAATCGAAATAAAAAAATTAACCTCACTTAATAATGTAAAAAATTATGCTTTTTTAATTATTTATTTTACTGGAGAAAAATTTAGAGCATACGTTAAAACATCTATTGAAAATCAAGAAGTAGACAAAAACTTGAATTTAAAAATATACCCTGGAAATGAGACAAGAACTTATGAAGAAGCAATTCTTACTTTAAAAGAAGAGATAAGGCAGATTTGGAAACAACAAAACTTAATTGACGTTAATACGCCTTCGTATTTAGATTTATATCTAGAGATTAAGCAAATTGATGATTATTTGAAACTTAAATCCATTTTTGATTCTATTGATTTAATTGAAGATCATTTTGTACTAGAAATGACAAACGAATTCACAAAGGTACGATTAAAATATAAAGGAAAAATAAAAAAATTAAACAGTAAATTTTTAGAGAATAAAATTAATATTAAAATTATTGATAATGTTTGGAAAATAACAGTTAATTAAATGAATCAATTAATTTTTAAATTCCCATTTAAAACTAATTATTTTGAAGAAGATTTTTATGTTTCTTCAAATAATTTTGAAGCATATAAACTAATAGAAAGCTGGCCCAAATGGTCTAGCAGGTTTATAAATATTTTTGGTCCTTCTGGATGTGGAAAAACCCATCTAGCTAATATTTTTAATAAAAAAATTAATTCTTTTTTTATAAAAGCATCAGAATTAGACAATAATTGCCTTTCAACTATAAAAACAAAAGAATGTTTGATTATAGACGAGTATAGAAATAACGTTGAAGAAAAATTATTTTACTCTATTTTAAATAATAGTTATTTGTCTAATCAGTATATTGTTATTAATTCTTTAAAACCTATTCACTTATTTGAAATTAAACTGAATGATCTAAAATCTCGATTTAGTAGCTTTGTTAATATTGGAATTGATTTACCTACAGACGATTTGATAAAAGTGATCATAAGTAAAAATTTTTCTGACAAGCAGGTTAAAATAGATAGCAAGTTGTTAGATTATATCCTAAAAAATATTGAAAGATCATATAAAAGTATATTTGATTTCATTGAAAAATTAGATGATTTTTCTTTATCTACTGGAAAATCTATAAATATTAATCTAATAAAAAAAGCATTAAACAAATGAATAAATATAGATCTCATAATTGCTCAGAGTTAACAGAGGCCGATTCCTCTAAAAAAGTATACTTGTCAGGATGGTTACATAGAAAGAGAGACCATGGTAATTTGCTTTTTATAGATATAAGAGATCATTTTGGCATGACACAGTGTGTGATTGAAAATAAAAATAAATTTTTTAAAATTTTAGAAGATCTTAAGCCAGAGTCTGTAATAAAAATTTATGGTGATGTTAAAAAAAGAGAACCAGGAACTGAAAATAAAGATTTAAAAACAGGAAAAATTGAAATCAACATAGATAGTATTGAAATTTTATCGGAAGCCAATGATCTGCCATTACCAGTGTTTGGCGAACAAGAATATCCAGAGGATATAAGACTAAAGTATAGATTTTTAGATCTAAGAAGAAATCAAATGCACAAGAATATAGTTTTAAGGTCTAAAGTAATTTCATTTATAAGAAGTGAAATGTCAAAGTTAGGTTTTTTAGAATTTCAAACTCCAATTTTAACATCTTCAAGCCCAGAAGGAGCGAGAGATTTTTTAGTTCCTAGCAGATTAAATCCTGGAAAATTTTATGCATTACCACAAGCACCACAACAATTTAAGCAATTAATTATGGTATCAGGCTTTGATAAATATTTTCAAATCGCACCATGTTTTAGAGACGAAGATGCTAGAGCTGATCGTAGTCCAGGTGAGTTTTATCAGTTAGATATAGAAATGTCTTTTGTTGAACAAGAAAACATATTTGAAGTTGTAGAAAAGTTAATGATTAATTTATTCAAAAATTTTTCTTCAAGAGAGTTAATGTTTAGAAAATTTCCTAGAATTTCTTATGATGAAGCAATGCTCAAGTATGGCTCGGATAAGCCAGATTTAAGAAATCCGTTATTGATTTATGACTTAACGAATATTTTCACTAGAGAAGATGTAACTTTTGACATTTTCAAGAAATTAGTAAAATCAGGAGCTAAAGTGAGATGTATCGTAACTAAAAATACAAAGGATAAAGCACGAAGTTTTTTTGATGGTGTTAATAATTGGGCTAGAGAACAAGGTGCTTCTGGTCTTGCTTATTTTACTATTGAAAAAAATAAAGAAATTTCAGCTAAAGGCCCTGTAGGAAAATTTTTTTCACATGAATCCTTGAAAGAAATAATGAAGCTAACATCAGCAGAAGTTGGCGACAGCATATTTTTTGCTTGCGGTAAAACGAGCGACGTAGAAAAAATTACTTCGTTGGCGAGAGAGAAAATAGCTAAAGATTTAAACCTTATTGATGAAAATAAATTTGCATTTTGTTGGATCGTTGATTATCCAATGTTTGAACTAGATGAAATAAGTAAAAAAATAAAATTTAGTCACAATCCTTTTTCTATGCCTCAAGGTGATGTGAAAAATATAAATTTTGATAAACCTTTAGCAATCAAAGCATATCAATATGACATTGTTTGTAATGGTATTGAATTATCGTCAGGAGCAATTAGGAATCACGTTCCTGAGTTAATGTATAAATTATTCTCAATTGCAGGTTACGATAAAGCAAAAGTAAATGAAAAATTTAGTGGAATGATAAATGCTTTAAGTTATGGTGCTCCACCACACGGAGGAATAGCACCAGGGATTGATAGAATTGTCATGTTGTTAGCAGGTGAAAAAAATATTAGAGAAGTTACACTTTTTCCTTTAAATCAAAATGCAGAAGACTTGCTAATGGGGGCACCTACTGAAGTAGATGAAAAACAATTAAAGGAACTAAACTTAAAAATAGATAAAAAAATTAATTCTTAGTTTTTAAATTAATTCTAATATCACTTAGGTCTACAAGCTTTTCTTCATAATTACTTCTCACAAAGCCTTTAGATGTAATATTTTTTACTATTTTTAAAAATTTATCATCGGTATCACTATCACTGACATCTGCAGTGCTAGCGATAGATGGAGTATGAGCTAATTCTTCTCTACCTAAATATGATATTGCAAGTTCTCTAAACACATAATCAAGTATAGAAGTGGCGCTTAAAATTCTGTCATTACCATCAACATTTCCTGACGGCTCAAATTTTGTGTCAATGAATGCATCGACATATTCGTCTAAAGGTACGCCATATTGTAAACCTAGAGAAATAGCGATAGCAAAATTGTTCATCATAGCCTTTACCAACTCACCTTCTTTATTAGTATCAATAAAGATCTCTCCAATTTTTCCATCATTGTATTCACCTGTGTGTAAATAAACTTTGTGATTACCAATCTGAGCTTTTTGAATGTAGCCTTTTCTTCTATCGGGCATTCTAAATCTTTTTTCTACCTGACCTTTAACTTTATTGTTTAAATTCGCATTATCGACAAGAGTATCTTTTGCACTTACTATTTTATCTTGAAGTAAATTGGCAACATCATCAGTTTTTTTATTGTCTGATTTGCTTTTACCGCCTATTTTTTTCGTTTTTCTATTGTTAAGCTTAACCTCAATAACTTCTACTTCTCCATCTTTTCTGCTGTCAATTTTGGATAATTCTGTATCGTTTAGCTCTTCAAGCGCATGAACTGTCTTAAACGTACATGTATAATAGGTTTCAACAATAAATTTTTTCATTATAAAGTTTTTTGAATCAATGTTATTTAAGATATATATCAAATGCTACAAGTGTCTAGAAATTAATATACACTCGTAGAGTGTGTGAATTTAAAATATGCTAAATCCAAAACAAATTTTTACCTGGTGGCACAAACAAACATTCGGGACATTTTTAAAAACATTATTTTTTGGAAAATTTGTTGGGAAAGATTCTTTTGGCAACAAGTATTACAAGAGCAAACAAGATGAAAGATGGGTAGTGTACCAAGATAATATAGAAGCATCAAAAATTACTTCAGAATGGTTTTTGTGGATGCACCACACTATTAACGAATTACCTAAAAATAAAGAAAAATATCTATGGCAGAAAAAGCATTTAGAAAATCAAACGGGAACAAATAATTCCTATAAGCCAAATTTTATATCAAAATTAAATAAGCCTAAAAAAAAATATGATACCTGGAAAAATTAACTTTATAATTTTTTTAATTTTACTAAATTTTTCTATTACTATTTTTGCTGAGGATAAAATAACAACAGTGCCTTTAGTTAATCTTGAAAATTTAGAACCAAGTTTTGAGAAAGAAGACACAGATAATAAAAATATTTCAAAAAAAGAAGATATAACTTTAAAAGAAAAAAAAATTTTAAAACTTGAAAATAAAGCAATAAGAGTTAACATAGTCGCTTTAGACAAGATAACCGCAAAAACTTCTAATATTGATTTATTTTTAGGTGAGACAAAAAAATTTGGCTTACTTGAAATTAAAGCATTAAAGTGTGGAAATGTTCAATCTCAATCAGAAGAAGGGCAGGCAGCCTATATTCAAGTTAAAGACCTTTCAGATAACTTAAATAATCAAGTTTTTGTATTTAATGGTTGGACCTTTTCTTCTAGCACGACATTAAACCCTTTAGATCATCCGGTCTACGATTTTTGGCTTATTGGTTGTGAGAATGTTTAAAAAAATTTTTCTTTCGAGAGCCAGTTAGTATCAAAATCAGAGTTAATAAATTTTTTGTGTTTAAGAATTTTTTTATGCAAATCTATTGTAGTAGTTATACCTTCCAAAACAAATTCATCGAGTGATCTTAGTGTTCTTTGAATTGCTTCCGTTCTATTCCTACCTTTACATATTACTTTAGCTATTAAACTATCGTAGTAAGGGGTCACTTTACAACCTTGAAAAATTGACCCATCGACTCTAGTTCTAAATCCTGAAGGTTGGTGGCAAACACTAATCGTTCCTGGACTGGGCTGGAAATCCAAAGCTGGATTCTCTGCATTTATCCTACACTCAATAGAGTGACCTCTGGGATCTATATCACTTTGTTTTAAAGCGGTTTTTCCAGAAAATGCTATCCAAAGTTGTTCTTTAACTATGTCAATCCCAGTTTGAACTTCAGTAACAGGATGCTCAACTTGAATTCTTGTATTCATTTCTAAAAAATAAAATTTTCCATTTTCGTAGATAAATTCGATAGTGCCGGCACCTTCGTATCCAATTTGTTCAACCATTTTTACTGTTTTATTCAGTAAATCTTTTCTTTGTTCTGGTGTTAACACTGGGCTAGGAGTCTCTTCTATTAATTTTTGATGCCTTCTTTGAACGGAGCAATCTCTCTCACCCAAATGAACTGTTCCATTTTTACCAGACATTATTTGTACCTCTATGTGTCTTGGATGTTTAAAATATTTTTCAATATAAAGCTCATCGTTGCCAAAATATTTTTTAGCTTCTGTTTTGGCTGTTAAGAAAAGATTTTCGAGTTTACTTTCCTCATTAACTATTTTCATACCTTTTCCACCACCACCAGCCGCTGCCTTAATAAGAACTGGATAGCCTATCTCTTTACAAAGAGACTTAGCTTCTTCAAAAGATTTTACTCCACCTTCAGAACCTTCAATAATTGGTAGGCCGTACTTTTTTGCTATTTTCTTTGCTTGAATTTTATCACCCATTTCACTAATAAGTTTAGAACTTGGTCCTATGAATTTAATTCCATGTTTAGTAACAACTTCTGCAAATTTTGAATTCTCTGACAGAAAGCCGTAACCAGGGTGAATTGCCTCTGCGCCCGTTAAATCCACTGCAGACATCAAAGATGAAATATTTAGATAGCTATTTTGTGGTTGGTGAGAACCTATGCAAACACTTTCATCGGCAAGCCTAACATGCATGGATTCAGAATCAACATCTGAATGTACAGCTACAGTTTTAATGCCCCATTCTTTACAAGCTCTTATTACTCTAACAGCAATCTCTCCTCTGTTAGCAATTAAAACTTTTTTAAACATTAAATTTATTTTAAAAGAATTAAAGTTTGTCCAAACTCTACTGGTTGTCCGTCTTTAATTAAAATATTTTTTACCTCTCCATCGTTAGTAGATGGTATATGATTCATAGTTTTCATGGCTTCTACGATCATTATAGTTTGTCCTTTTTTAATTTTATCTCCGACTTTAATAAATTGTTTTGCTCCTGGTTCTGGTGCTAGGTAAGCTGTTCCAATAATAGGAGATTTAATTGTAACACCTTCTTCCTCTTCTACATCTCTTAATAAATTTTTTTTATTAGAAGTTTGATTTTCAGACGTCTTGTTTGTACTTGACATCTCTGCCCATTTAGAAACTTTTATTTTAGTGTCACCTTTTTGATATTCTAATTCTGACAACTTAAATTCATCTAAGTTATCTACAAGTTCTTTAATTAATTTTTTATCTATTTTCATTTTTAATTATCTCTTTTAGCCCCTCTAAAGCTAAAATATATCCTTTAACACCAAATCCACAAATGACACTTCTAGCTGCTTTACTTATTAAAGATTTATGCCTGAATTTCTCTCTATTGTAAATATTTGTAATATGTAATTCTATAACAGGTATAGTCAGTATCATCAGAGCATCTCTAATTGATACAGATGTGTGAGTATATCCAGCAGCATTAATTATTAAACCATGGTATTTTTTTCTAGAATCTTGAATAAAGTCTATAATTTTACCCTCAACATTTGACTGTTTAAAACTTAATTGAATACCCTTTTTTTTTGCAAAGTTTTTACAATCTTTTTCAATCTGTTTTAGCGTTACGTTCCCATATTTTTCTTTCTCTCTCTCGCCTAAAAGATTAAGATTTGGTCCGTTGATAATAATAATTTTGTGCTTCATTTTTTTGAATGTAGGTATATTAAATATCTTAATTATGGCAAAAATACAATTAAATGGACGTAAATTAGAATTAAGTAGCAAACATTCTATAACATCATTGTTAAAAAAATATAAAATTGATGAAAAAAAAATTGCAGTTGAGTTAAACAGTAAGATTGTGAATCGAAATAAGTATAAATTAATTTATATAAAAGATAAGGATAAAATTGAAATAGTACATTTTATCGGCGGTGGTTAATTATTATGAAAAAAGATATTTTCAAAGTAGGTGGGTTGATTTTAAAATCAAGATTAATTGTAGGAACAGGAAAATATAAGAATTTTAAAGAAACAGCTGAAGCGGTAAAAGCGTCTGGCGCAAGCATGGTCACGGTGGCCGTTCGAAGAATAAATATTTTAGATAAAAAAAAACCTTTACTTACTGATTTTTTAAATCCTAAAACTATTAAATATCTTCCGAATACTGCAGGATGTTTTAATGCAAGTGAATCTTTAAGAACATTAAGGCTAGCTAGAGAAATAGGAGGATGGACAATGGTAAAACTAGAAGTTTTAGGAGACAAGAAAACTTTATACCCTGATATGCTTGAGACTTTAAAAGCAACAAAAATATTAGTCAAAGAAGGGTTTAAAGTTTTGGTTTATTGTTCGGATGATCCGATATTAGCAAAAAAGTTAGAGCATTTAGGGGCTTCCGCAATTATGCCTTTAGCTTCTCCTATAGGTTCGGGTCAAGGCATTCAAAATAAAATTAATTTATCGCTTATAATTAAAAATGCAAAAGTACCGATCATAGTTGACGCTGGCATAGGTACTGCTTCTGACTCCACTATAGCGATGGAGCTGGGATGTGATGGAGTTCTCGTTAATAGTGCAATAGCTAAAGCAAAAAAACCAGTTTTAATGGCTGAGTCTTTTAAGAATGCGGTAATTTCTGGTCGCCAATCATTTCTTTCAGGTAGAATGCCAAAATTATTTTATGCTGACGCCAGCAGTCCAAAGAAAGGCTTAATCTAGGCGGCTTTTTTTTTTCGTCTTGTCCACAAAACTCTAGGAGATTCCTTTTTAACTTTTTTAGCAATATTCTTTTTTTTTTTTTCAGTAGATGTCTTTTTATTTTTACTCTCTTGTTTTGAAACTTCTGTTGCTTTTTTTTTTATAGGTGGGTCGTTTTTAAGCCCCTCAACAATACTTATATTTTCAATTTTATTAATATTTACTTTTTTTTTATCTAGTAACGCTATACTGTATTCAGGTATAATTAGTTGCGGATCTGCAAAAAAAGTAATTTTTATTTTAAATTTACCTTCAAAGTGTTTAATTTCTTTTTTTAAAATTTTATCAATATAGTGCTTCACTTTTTCAGGAATTTTGACATTTACACTTTTTACTTTTTCTGTAAATGACAGCATTTCAGATTTTTTTACTATTTTTAAAGCAAAAGATTCAAGTGATAAATTCGTTTCCCACTTGATTGACCCTTCTCTCAATCTTTGTCTTGTCATCTCCAACAATCCAAAGGTACTTATCTTTCCAATCTGAATTCTAGCTCTATCTTTTCTAATAGTTTCTCTCATTTTTTTTTCCACTAATTTTCTATTAAAAAAGTTCATCATATCAATAAAGTCTATGACAATTAAACCTGATAGGTCCCTAATCTTAATCTGTTTTGCTATCTCTTCAGCCGCTTCCAGATTAGTGTTCAGTGCAGTTTTTTCAATATTCGAGGCTTTTATAGATTGACCAGAATTTATATCTATAGCCACCAACGCTTCAGTAGGGTTGATAACTAAATAACCTCCAGACTTTAATTTCACAACTGGGTCAAATAGATTATTGAGTTCTTTTTCAATACCCGCTTCATGAAACAGAGGAATTTTACCTTTATGTTTCTGCAAAAATTTTGAACTTTTTGGGATAAGTTCTTTTATAAATGATTTAGCTTTTTGAAAACCTTCGTTGCCGTCGACATAAATATTAGAAGTATCGTTGTCATAAATATCTCTTAGAGCTCTTTTGATAATATCTCCTTCTTCATAGATTAATGAAGGCGCATTAGAATCTAATGCTTTAGTTTTAATTAGATCCCATGTTTTTAATGTATTTTGAAAATCTTTTTCAATCTCATTTTTAGTTTTGTTTGACCCTGCAGTTCTTACAATAACTCCCATACTTTTTGGGATTTCAATTTCGCTTAAAATGTTTCTGATTTTTGTTCTGTCACCAGAGTTAAAAATTTTTCTAGATATGCCTCCACCTTTAGCCGTGTTAGGCATCAAAACTATATATTTACCCGCTAAAGAAATAAATGTAGTTAATGCGGCGCCCTTATTTCCTCTCTCTTCTTTAATTACCTGTATCAAGATAACCTGACCAGGTTTTATTACCTCTTGGATCTTATATCTTTTAAGGCCGTAAGAATTTTTTAATTTTTCTCTTAGGTTAATATTTTTTGTCTCTTTTTCAAGGTCAAGATTTACTTCATCTTTTTCAATTTCAGGATTTTCATCACTTTTTTTTAAATCTTTATTTTCACTATTTACTGTTTCATTATTTGAATTAATTTCATTATTTAGTTCTTCTGAGTTTTTATTTTTTAAATCTTCTCTTATTTTTTCTTCTGCTTCTTGTAGTTTTTCCTTATCTTCAGTTGGAATTTGGTAATAGTCTGACTGAATGTCATTAAAAGCAAGAAAACCATGTTTTACTCTTCCAAAATTAATGAATGCTGCCTGTAGTGAAGGTTCAACCCTACTTACAGTACCTAAATAAATATTATTTTTGAAGTTTAATTTATTTTTATCTTCGTACTCGTATTCTTCAATTCCTTTATTTGATTTGAGAACAACTCTTGTTTCGTCTGGATGCGAGGCATCAATGTATAATTTTTTTTCCATCTTGAATGAATTCCTTTAGTGATTAAGTTTAATGAATTTTGTTTAAAGATTTGCATAAAAATACTATACAAAACTTTATTGTTTTTTTCACTAACTATGATTACAAAAATACGCCTTAAGATAGCCAAAATTTAAGTTTTACCTACATATAACCATGTTCAGTCATTTTAATACTCTAATTAAGACAGTTATCATTTTAGTTTTATCTATTTTTTTTTTATTATCTTCTGCATTATGGTATTTTTCTTCGGGGCTACCTGATTATAAAAAATTAGAAAGCTACAAGCCACCTGTTTCAAGTAGAGTATACGCAAGCAACGGAGATCTAGTTGCGGAGTACGCACTAGAAAAGAGACTATTTATACCTTTCGATGTGATCCCAAAACCTATTATAAATGCTTTTCTTTCAGCAGAAGATAAAAATTTTTTTGATCATTCTGGAATAGATCCACAAGGAATTATTAGAGCTATAATTAATAATTTTAAAAATATTACTAAAAACAAGAGATTAGAGGGTGCGTCCACAATAACGCAACAAGTTGCAAAAAATTTTTTATTAACTAACGAGGTTTCTTTTAAAAGAAAAATAAAAGAAGCTATTTTAGCATTTAGAATTGAGAAGGCTTATAGCAAAGAAAAAATTTTAGAACTTTATTTAAATCAAATTTACTTGGGTGAAGGCACGTATGGTATTGCAGCAGCGAGCCTAGAATATTTTGATAAATCTGTAAAAGAATTGAATTATTCAGAAGCTGCTTTGTTAGCCGCACTACCAAAGGCCCCAAGCAAATATAATCCATTTAGGTACTATGAGGAAGCAACATTGAGAAGAAATCTAGTATTACAAAATTTAAATCAAAATAACTTTATTAATAACAAGGAATTAGCAAAATACAAATCAGAAAAAATTAAATTAAAAAAAAGAAAAATTAAACTTCTTCAAGAAGCTAATTATTACACAGAAGAAATTAGAAGAGTTATTAAAGATAATTATGGATATGACAAATTATACGCTGAAGGTTTTTCTATAAAATCAGCACTGGATGTTAACTATCAAGTTTATGCTTTAAGCGCGTTAAGGACAGGAATAGAGTCATATGACAAACGACATGGTTGGAGAGGACCAATCTTAAACACAAAATCTGAACCAGATTGGGAAAAAAAGCTTAAAGAAAAAAAAATTGACTCTAGTTTAAAATGGGATTTTGCTGAAATAACAGATGTACAGGATTTAGAAATTTTTTTTAAAATTTTAAACAAAAAAGATTTAGGAACAATTAAAGCTAGTAGTTTAAAGTGGGCAATTAATAAAACTATTTATGATTCATTTAAAGTTAATGATGTTATTTTTGTACGTAAAAATTTAAATAGAAGTTGGGAATTAAAACAATATCCAAAAGTTAACGGAGCTATTGTCGCTATAGATCCGTTTAGTGGTAAAGTGAAAGCTTTAGTAGGTGGTTTTAGTTTTGACTCGAGTGAGTTTAATAGAGCAACACAAGCTAAAAGGCAACCCGGTTCAGCCTTCAAACCTTTCGTCTATGCCGCAGCTTTAGAAAATAATTTTTCTCCTAATTCTATAATTTTAGACGCTCCTTTCATAGCAGATCAAGGAATCGGTTTAAAAAATTGGAAACCAGAAAATTACGGTAAAGAATTTTATGGTCCAACTACTTTAAGAAAAGGTATTGAGTACTCTAGGAATTTAATAACAGTTAGAATAGCTCAAGATTTAGGTGTGAAAAAAATACTTCAATTATCGGAAGATCTAGATATTTACAATGAAATACCAGAGTTACTTTCAGTTTCATTAGGGTCAGCAGAGACAACTTTACTACAGATTACAAATGCTTACTCAACATTTGTTAATGGAGGAAAAAAAATTAAACCTATTCTCATTGAAAGAATTCAAGATAGGAGAGGCAAGACTATCTATAATTCTGAGAAAAGAGAATGTATTGGATGTGATAAATTTTCAGAAAAAAAAACATTAATCCCCTACATTAGAAACAACTATGAACAAGTCATAAGTAAAGAAACTGCATATCAAATTTTATCAATATTAGAAGGAACGGTTAAAAGGGGTACAGCGAAAAAACTTAAAGATTTAAAAGTTCCTTTGGCAGGCAAGACAGGAACAACTAATGATAATTATGATGCCTGGTTTATTGGAGCTACATCTAATTTAGTCGTAGGTGTATATATTGGATTTGATACTCCAAAAACTCTTGGACGATATGAAACTGGATCTAAAGCAGCCCTACCAATATTCAAAAATTTTATCAGACAGGCATTGTACAAGGATGAATTTAAGCCATTTACCTCACCAGAAGAAATATTTTTTGCAGCAATTAATTATAATACAGGAAAAAAAGAAAATTTTAATAACTCCGATTCAATTATTGAGGCTTTTAAATTAAGTGATATTAAAAAAATGAGAAATAACAATTTAGATAAAGAATCAAACTATGATAGTTTAATTAAGTTTAGACAATTTTATTAATGGAAATATTAGATCAAAAAATAAATATAGCAGAAATAGCTCTAAAAAATATCAGGGGGTATCTTTGAAACCAATAACATTAAATCTAAATTAGAAAAATTAAATTCTATAATAGCAGAAAAAAATTTTTGGAAAGATAACAATAAAGTAAAAAAAACTGTCAAAGAGAAAAAACATTTTGAGACAGTCATTGAATTGTTTCACACTTTAGAAAAAGAATTAGAAAACCTTAAAGACATTTATAGCCTAGCAATAGAAGAATCTGACAAAGAAATACTTTTTGATTGTTTAGAAAAAATTAAAGAGATAGATAAAAAAATAAAAAAAACTGAGATTAGTTGTTTCTTATCGAGTGAAAATGATTCTTTAGATATTTATTTAGAAATACACGCGGGCGCAGGAGGAACAGAAAGTCAAGATTGGGCTGAAATGCTAAGAAGAATGTATCTAAAATGGTTTGATAAAAAATCATTTGAATGTGAAATTATAAGTGAGCACAAAGGCGAGGAGGCTGGAATTAAATCATCAACACTAAAAGTAAAGGGAGAGTATCTTTATGGATTAATGAAAAATGAATCAGGCGTGCATAGATTAGTTAGGATATCACCTTTTGATAGTGGAGCGAGAAGACACACAAGTTTCGCTAGTGTATGGGTTTATCCTTCAATAGATGATGAGATTGATATTAAAATTGATGAAAAAGATTTAAGAATTGACACCTATAGATCTAGTGGTGCAGGCGGGCAACACGTTAATGTTACAGATAGCGCAGTTAGAATTACTCACTTACCAACTAAAATTGTTGTGCAGTGTCAAAACCAAAGATCACAACACAAAAATAAAGAAACATGTTATAAAATGTTAAAAGCAAGATTATATGAATTTGAAACTCAAAAAAGAGAAGAACAAGAGCAAAAAAACGTAAGTACAAAAACAGATATAGGTTGGGGCCACCAAATACGTTCATATGTTTTGCAACCATACCAACTTGTAAAAGATATGAGATCTAAAATTGAAAGTACAAACCCAGAAGATGTATTGAATGGAAATTTAGATCAATTTATTGAGGGAAATATTTTTAGGTCATAATGAAAAAATTATTATATTCATTTTTGTTAATTACCACACCACTAATAGTGATATTTATTATTTATTTGTCTACTATTGGAGTAGAGACATCTAAATTTAATAATCTAATTATTAACGAAATTAAAAAAAAAGACCCAAACATTGAACTTTCACTCAACAAAATAAAACTTAAATTTGATGCAAAAAAACTTCAAATATACCTCTCAACTGTTGAACCGCTAATTATTTATCAAAATATCAAAATACCAATAAAAGAAATAAATCTATACACAAAATTAATTTCAATTCTGAAATCAAAAAATGAAATAAATCAAGTGATCGCATCACTTGAAAATTTTAACATTAAAGAGATTCAAAAGTTAGCTGTTAGAATTAAGCCTTCAAATTTTAAAACTTATTTACTCAACAACCTGAACAATGGAGTAGTCGAAAAAATTAAAATTGACGTAAAATTAGATAAAGATTTAAGAATAAGTGATTATAAAGTTAACGGATCTGTAAAAAAAATTAATATCAAAATGTTAAACAATTTATTAATTCAAAATCTAAGCCTTAATTTTATATCTGATAAAAATTTAACATTAATAAATTCGTTAAATGCCAAATATCAAGGAGTTTCAATATCCAATGGCTCAATCAGCTTAAAGAGAGACAAACAAATAAATATTGAAGGCAAATTTAACTCTCAATTAAATTTAGACGAAAACGCAATAAATACATTATTTTCTAGATTGGACATAAAATTTTTAGAAAAAAACAAAGTAAGTGTAAAAGGTTCATTGCTTCATAATTTTTCTCTAAAAATAGATGAAAATTTTAAGTTGATTGACTATGATTACAAATCTAAGGGGAATATTTCAGAGTCACAACTAATTCTGAAAGATAGTTTTAAAAACAAACTTTTTGAAAAATCAATAAAAAAATTTTTAATATTTAAAACTAATTTAGAAATTCATATAAATAAAAAAGATACAAACCTCTTAATGCTTGACGGGTTATATAATTTAGGAGGAACAGAAAAAAAAAAATTTAAAATTTCCCATGACCTGAATATTAAAAAACCCAAATATTTAATTGACTTTGATTTAAGTGAAAATATTTTTTTGGAACTAATAAATTTTAAAAGTAACTTTAAAAATAAAAGTAATATTAAAAGCGAAATAAGCATTATAAATAATAATATTATTTTTAATTATATAAAATTTACTGAGGATAAAAATTTAATCACTATAAGCGATCTTAAGTTAGACAGTAAAAATAACTTAGAGTCTATTTCTGCTATCGAAGTCCGTACCGTTCACAACAATAAAGAAAATAATAATTTTAAAATTTCTTTTAAAAAAAAAATTTCTGTTATTGGAAACAAATATGATGCCACTCATTTGTTTAAGCACTTTTCTGGTGACAGTAAAACTAGTATATTAAAAAATTATACAAAAGATATTGAAATAACATTAAAAAATTTAATTACTAAATCACAAATACCATTAAAAAATTTTAATTTAATAGGTCAAATTAATAAGGGTAAATTTGATAAACTTTCTGCCAAAAGCGAATTTTCAAAAAATGAATATTTAGATGTTTCGTTAAAAAAAGATAAAAATAGCAAACAAATATTAGAAATTTACTCAGACTTGCCACAAGCTTTGTTAGCAGACTATAAATTTTTTGAAGGGATTAAGGGAGGAAAATTGCTTTATAGCTTAGTGTTTGATGACAAAGATTCAGTATCTAAAATGACAATAGAAAATTTTAAAGTTATTAAAGCACCAGCGTTTACAAAACTATTAACCTTGGCAGATCTTGGTGGAATTGCAGATCTATTATCTGGTGAAGGAATGAGCTTTGATATTTTAGAAATTAGTATGAAATCTGATAACAATAAAATAACAGTCGAAGAAATTTTAGCATTGGGACCAAGCCTTTCAGTTCTTATGGATGGTTATACTGAAAAGAAAAGTGGCTTAATAAGTTTAAGCGGAACACTAGTGCCTGCAAAAACTTTAAATAGTCTAATTTCAAAAATTCCTGTAGTTGGCGGCATTCTCGTTGGCGATAAATTAGGGGAAGGTGTGTTTGGAGTTAGTTTTAAAATAAAAGGTTTACCTGGACAGATTAAGACTACTGTTAATCCTGTAAAAACTTTAACACCCAGGTTTATTACCCGAGCTTTAGAAAAGATGAAAAAAGATAATTAATTTAGCTTAATTTTGTAGTGTTTTTTTTTTCCGTGAGAAAGTTTAATGAAGTCGTTATCTAAATCATCTATATTAATAATTTTCTTATCATCGGTAACTACAATATCATTTATTTTAATTCCTCTTTCATTAATAGCTCGTCTAATCTCACTTTTTGAATTTAGAATTTTAGTGTTATTAATAAAATCTATTATGTTTATTCCACTTTTAAATAGGGACGCTTTTATTAAAATAACTGGTAGATTTTGACCAATACCATTTCCTGTAAAAGTTTCTTTTGCAGTATTTTCAGATTCTTTTGATTTTTTCTCTCCGTGTAAAATTTTTGTAGCTTCATTAGCCAATAAAATTTTTAAAGTATTGATATCTTTTTCATTATCGAATAGTTTTTCTAGTTCAACTTCATTTATTTCTGTAAAATATTTTAAAAATCGTTTGACGTCTTCATCGTTTGTATTTCTCCAAAATTGCCAATAGTCATAGGCCGAAAGCAATTTTTCATCCAACCATATTGCACCATCGACAGTTTTTCCCATTTTTGCACCCGAAGAAAGCGTTATCAAGGGTGTTGTTAGACCAAAAGAATTTTTTTGATTAATTTTTCTAATTAATTCGACGCCATTTACGATGTTCCCCCATTGATCTGAACCGCCAATCTGTAAGACACAGTCATGATCGTCATTAAGTTTGTAAAAATCATATGCTTGTAAGATCATATAGTTAAATTCCATATAGCTAAGAGACTGCTCTCTTTCCAAACGAAGTTTTACACTATCAAAACTTAACATTTTATTAATCGTAAAATGTTTTCCAATATTTCTTAGAAAATCTATATATTTTAATTTATTTAACCATTCGGCATTATTTACAAAAATTGGTAAAGTTTTTTTGTCTTTAAAATTTAATAATTTTTTAAATGTTTTTTTTATTTGTTCAATATTATTATCAATAGTTTTTTTATCTAAAATTTTTCTTGTAGAATCTTTACCGGAAGGATCTCCTATAAGCGTTGTTCCGCCACCAAGTAAAACAATTGGTTGATGACCATATTTTTGAAGCAATCTTAAACACATGATTTGTAGCAAGCTCCCAACATGTAAACTAGGAGCTGTACAATCAAAACCAATATAGGCTTTAATTGATTTTTTATTAAGTAAATCTGTCAATTCATCTTTATTTGTACACTGGTGAAAGAAACCTTTTGTGCTAATTTCATTTATAAAGTTATTTTTCATAGAGAATTTGATTAAATTACTTTTACACAATAATACATATAAATTAAATAACTATTAATGAATGATTTAATCACATCCATTGGCTTAATGAGCGGAACCTCGTGTGACGGTATAGATGCATCAATAATAAAATCGGATGGAGAAAACGAAGTTCACTTTATTGGAAATCAATTCTTACCTTATGACGAAAAAATAAAGCTTAAAATCAGAAATTTAAAAGAAAAAATAAATTTAATTATAGATTTAGAAAAGAACAAATTAGAAATAAACTCTTTAGAGAAAGAAATAACGCTTCTCCATGCAAAAGTTGTTAATTTGATAATTGAAAAATATGAAATAGATAAATCTAAAGTTAATTTAATCGGTTTTCATGGGCATACTATTTTTCACAGCTTCAAAGAAAAAAAAACAAAGCAAATTGGAGATGGAAGACTTCTATCACAATTAAGTAATCTCAACGTAGTTAATAATTTTAGAGAAAATGATATTAATAATGGAGGTCAAGGTGCACCACTTGTTCCAATTTATCACAAATTGCTTCAGGTAAAATTAAAATTAAAGACCCCACTTCTATTTGTAAATATTGGCGGAATATCCAACTTAACATATCTTGGTAAAAATAAAGAAATCGTAAGTCTAGATACAGGCCCAGGAAATTTTTTAATAGATAAAATATTACAATTAAAATCTAAAAATAAGATTCAGTTTGATAAAAATGGAATGATTGCTTTTACCGGTAATGTAGATAAAAATATTTTAGATAGTTATTTAAATGATCCGTTCTACGATTCTTTACCTCCAAAATCTTTGGACGTAAATGATTTTACCTTAAGCCCAGTAAGGAGTCTAAGTATAGAAGACTCAGTTGCAACATTATCAGAGCTAACATCTTTGACAATACTTAATGCCTTAAATTTTTTTAACACTAAACCAAAAGAAATTATTTTGTGTGGCGGAGGTAGGAAAAATAAATATATTTTTGAACGTATTAAAAAATTAAGTAATATTTTAACAAATAGTATTGACGACTATAAAATAAACGGAGATTTTATAGAGTCCCAAGCCTTTGCTTATCTTGGAATAAGGTCTTATTTGAAAAAACCTATTTCATTTCCGTGGTCGACAGGAGCAGTAAAACCTGTCACTGGTGGTGATATCATTGAAATCAAATAAGAGCAGTTTTTTCTTCAATATACTTTTTAATTTCTTCTGCCAATTCATTTTCTTTATTCTTAAAAAAGTGATTTGTATTTTTAATTTTTGTAAAAACTACCTCAATACCTTTCTGATTTTTAATTCTTTGGTCTAACTCGTCAATACTTTCCTTTGTTACCAATTCATCACTATCACTATATAGTACTTGTCCAGATGTTGGGCAAGGAGCTAGAAATGAAAAGTCATACACATTTGGTTGAGGAGATATAGCAATAAAGTTGTTAACCTCCGGTCTTCTCATAATTAATTGCATGCAAATTAAAGCACCAAATGAAAATCCTGAAACCCAACATTGACTATAATCGATATTTTCTCTTTCAATCCAATCCAAAGCTGCCGCTGCATCTGATAACTCTCCTTGCCCATTATCAAAAATACCATCACTTTTTCCAACTCCTCTAAAATTAATTCTAATTACGGAAAAACCATTTTCTAAAAAAATATTAGAAGTTGTTTGAACAATTTTATTGTTCATTGACCCACCATACTGTGGATGTGGTTGAAGAACTATTGCAACCGGTGCTCCAAATTTTGGATTCTTATAATATTTTCCCTCAAGTCTACCAGCGGGTCCAGGTATGAATACTTCGGTGCTTTTTGGTTTCATTTATTGGTAATGATTATTAGTTTCAAAAAAAGAATAGATATATAGCACGTTTTAATCGCGACAATTTATTTTTTTATATACTTGACTGTTTTAGTAGGAATAGGCTAATTAGCTTTAAAATTCAGGAATAATATGAAATTAACAACAAAAGGTCGATACGCAGTTATGGCTATGGCCGATTTAGCGACTAATGAAAACTTAAAGCCCATAAGCCTAAGCGAAATATCTATCAGACAAAATATCTCACTTTCTTATTTGGAACAACTGTTTGTAAAGTTAAAAAACAATCATTTAGTTAAAAGCGTAAGAGGTCCTTATGGAGGATATGTGTTAGAGAAAAAAGCTAAAGATATAAAGCTTTCAAGTATTATTTTTGCAGTCAACGAAGAAGTTAAAACACTTAATTGTAAAAAAAATTCAAAAAAAGGTTGTGGTGGCAGAACGGTTAAATGCATTACACACAATCTTTGGGACGATTTAGAAAAACACATTAATGGTTTTTTTGAAAGTAAAAATCTTAATGAGTTAGTTTCAAAACAAGAAAATATTTTATAATAATAAAACAAAGGTAAAAGGGTAATGAAAAGTCAAGATCTTAATATTAATAAAGAGTATAAATACGGTTTCACTACTGACATCGAAAGTATTAGAGCTCCAAAGGGACTAAATGAAGATACTATTAAGTTTATTTCCAACATCAAAAAAGAACCTAAATGGATGTTAGAATGGAGACTCAAAGCATTTAATAGATTGCAAAGTTTAAAAGAACCCAATTGGCAGAAACCAAAATATCCTAAAATTAATTATCAGGATTTATA